>Ga0308158_10000113_pt1 | contig 189510 bp, 169 predicted proteins | sample PhyBR2_FD_201038 | JGI IMG/M metagenome (GOLD analysis project Ga0308158, IMG submission 201038) | Phyllosphere microbial communities from UC Gill Tract Community Farm, Albany, California, United States - DLSLB.R2 | ecosystem: Host-associated > Plants > Phyllosphere > Unclassified | place...
TGATGTATGATATGGCGGGAAGACAGCTTCAGAGTTTGAAAACAAAGAATAAGGTAACGAAAATCAACACGCAACCTTTGATTCAGGGAGCTTACTTGATTACGATAAAAACAGATACCAACAAAACAGCGAATGCTAAACTGATTAAGAAATAAAGATAGACAATGAAAAAAATATTACTTACACTATTAATTTCAATCACATTCTCCGTATATAGTCAAACAAACTCTGGAAGCCAAATACAAAATTCTGTTAATAGTATTGCTCCAAAGTCCCCTGATGCGGCTGCCTTATTTAGATATACAGAAACCCCTGTATCTTTATATACCGGTGTACCAAATATTAATATTCCAATTTACACAATTAAAGAAGGAGATATAGAAGTTCCAATATCTATTTCATATCATGGAGGAGGAATAAAGGTTACCGATGAAGCTTCATCAGTAGGATTAGGGTGGTCACTTAATGCAGGAGGAAGGGTTTCTCATATTATTGCTAGGACTAATGATTTTAGCTTAAACGGCTATTACAATGTTTATCCAAAAACAATTTCTCCGCAATATGGAGGAATAACAGGATGCCCGCAACTTCCATGGAATACAGCTACTTACAACGGAGCTTATTATACGGATTGGTTTATGAAAATAGATAATTCTAATCAATCAACATCAACAATATACGAAGGTTTTGATTTTCAACCAGATCTTTTTTTGATTAATCTACCTCATAAAAGTTATAAGGCATATTTAGATATGGCGAAAACTATAAAACCTAATGGAGTTATTAAATTTCTAATTTCAGAACAAGAAAATATAGATCTTAAATTGGTTGGGACTCATAATCCTGGAGGTAATTATAATTTTACTGTAAGAGATGAAAATGGCTTAAATTATTATTTCGACCGAGGAGAAATAACAATACGTGAGACAGGCTGGAATGCCATATCTGGACTTTCAAGAATACTTTCGAAAATTGAAGACACAAAAGGAAATACTGTAACTTTTTATAATTCAAATAGTACAAGAAATGCACGCTTATCTGGGTGCAAAAATACACGGACAGAATTTTTATATCCATCAGGTAATATTTACAACTTAGGATATGATAAGCAAAACGGAATGACGGATTGTACTAAACAGCTTACCGATGAAAGTTATTTGGAGAAAATTGAATTTACAAATGGAAAAATTGAGTTCAATTGGACGGCAAGGGAAGATGTTTATAATTCTAAGAAATTATCTTCCATAAAAATATATAATAATTACAAACTTATAAAGCAATATGATTTTAATTACGATTATTTTATTGCGACAGATAATTTAAATACAAACCAAATAGCCACTTGGTTAGGAGCTTCAAACAATAATATATTTACTCATCGATTAAGACTGCTAAATATCACAGAATCCATTACCAACGAAAAGTATTCTTTTGAATATAATTCTACTTATAATTTACCAAATAAATTAAGTTATTCATCAGATTTTTGGGGATATTTCAATGGACAAAGTAATAGCGATACATTTATACCAGATCCTGAAAAATATATCAAAGGAGAAACTGTTTATAATGTTACATCTTTCAAGAAAGATGATAACAATTATTGGTATGAAGAATCTTCAGCTCCACCAACATTTGATCCAAATAATGGAGGAACACAAATATATACTAATTTTTCGCCGGACGGAAAACATTATCTTTCAGATAGAAGAACCTCTCTATATTCTTTAGCTGGAACTTTAACAGCAATTAGTTATCCTACTGGCGGAAAAACACAATATGAATATGAGCCTAATACGTTTTCAAATTTTCCAATGCAATCATTGATTAATGATAATACCAATAAGTCTGCTGGTGGAAGCCATATTATTAATAATATTAATGGAAATATAATTCACACACCAAATTCTACTGAGTTCAGTGTGCTAGGAACTAATATCAAAGTAAATATTTTTGCTCATTTTGGTTTCAATTATTTGTCTAATGTTGGAAATGATATAAAAAATTCTTTTTGGACTTATATAAAAGACAAATCAACAGGAGCCATTATAAAAAGAATATATAATCCTAATGTGGGATCTTATCAAACTCCTTCTGTTATTGATAGTGTTATTTTACAATCGGGTACTTATGAAATCGGAATGGCATATAATTCTGATTTTACATTTGCAAATATTCAAGTTTCAGGGGGAAGTAATGCTGTTGACAATACGTTTAAGGTAAAGTATGTCAATGAAAAAAGCATCATAAATGGAGTAGAGCATAATTATAGTTCTGGTGCTGGTCTCAGAATCAAAAAGATTATTACAACAGAAAAATCAGGTACACCCCCAATAACGAAAGAATATATCTATGAAGACATATTAAATAATGGAACTCAAATTACCTCTAGCGGAAATTTAGCAGAATTCCCTAAATTTTTTGAAATTGAAAATAGATGTTTCTATGATGATAGAACTTCTAATAACACAACTATTTATTCAAACCCTGGATGTTCAATGAATTTAAGTCCAGAACAATATCCATTTAAAATGTCAATTTATGAAGGATTACCCAATCAAGGTACTTCAACTCTTCCGCAGGGTAAGTATGTAGGTTACTCCAAGGTAGTAGAACATATTATAGGAAAAGGAAAAACGGAGAGTTATTTTAAAAACGATTATAATCAATCTTGTTTATTAATGGGAGCAAAGGGAGAATCACTACTTATTGGAGATGGGAATCTTGTAAAACAGAATGATTATGATCATAACAACAATCTAATTAAAGAAGTTTTATACAATTACAAGCAAAATTATCAAGATGGTCTTAATACCTATACCTTACTTGGAACAATTACAGAACCTGTGAGTATTTTTGCAAAGACTGTTGGGGAAATGCCTCAAGGTAATCCTGGTATTGTATATAATTCATATGGAGGAATCTTTTTTTATTATTCAATTAATTTATGGAAATCTTTATTAGAATCAACAACTACAAAAGAATATTTTCCAGCTGGATCAAATAGCTATGTTGAGACAAAATCCTTAATAACATATAATAATAAGTATTTACCTAGTATTCGAAAAACAACCTATCCAGATACATCTTTTAGTGAGACAAATTATAATTATGCACAAGAAAAAGGAAACCAGCTATTAATTGATAAAAACATGGTTGAAATTCCTTTAGAAGTGATTACAACTAAAACAAGCAATGGAGTAACTAAGACAATATCTAAGACAGAGACAATTTATCCGACTTTATTACCTGATTCTCAGATTGGGAACTTTGTACTTCCTAAATCTGTAAAAACTTATGATCTTTCAGATAATTCTTCTGCTTTTACAGAGGTAACATTCGACAAATACGACCAAAAAGGAAACTTAATTCAGTATACAACAAAAGAAGGAACTCCTGTCTCTGTTATTTGGGGGTATAATTCGACATTACCAATAGCGAAAATTGAAGGAGTACAATACGATAATATTGCAATGTATGTTAATGATATTATATCAACATCAAATTATGACGCTTTAAATCCCACAAATGAGCAAGCTTTATTAACTGCAGAAGATAATTTAAGGAAAAATGCCAATTTAGTAAATTATCAAATTACAACCTATACCCACGATCCGTTGATCGGTGCTACTAGTGTTACGCCTCCTTCTGGAATAAAGGAATATTATCAATATGATACAACTAATAGATTAGAAAAGATTGTAGATAATAATAATAAAATATTAAAAGAATTTAATTATCATTATGCCAGTAACTCTTCAAATATTTTTCATAATGTAGAAAAGAGTCAAATTTTTACAAGGAACAATTGCCCTTCCTCATCTATAAGTGGAACCTATAATTATGTTGTTCCTTCTGGAACCTATTTTTCGACAGTAAGCCAATTAGCAGCAGATCAAAAAGCCTTGGATGACATCAATATGAATGGGCAAAACATAGCAAATCAAAATGGGTCTTGTACTCCTGTTCTATCTTGTCCATTTACATTTTCATCAGTTACTACAAATTCTCAGTATAAATATAATGGTACTACAACGGTAAATAATACTGTTAGTTTTAATGTTTCTTTTTCAGCATATGGAATTTGGCAAAATTGGGCAAATGGAATTAACATTGGAACAATTGAAGGAGATTGTAAGCCTACAACTAACAAAGAAGTAACATATTCTGAGCCAAGTTTTAATCGTCAATGGAAGGTTTCCATAGATATATCAGGTAACTGTATTCTAAGATTAATTTCTGGGACTGTAGATGCTACTTCCACTAATCCGATTATTTTACAATTCCAATATCAAAAATAAAACACAGATCATGAAAAAACTCATTATTCCGATAGGTGCTTTATTGTTTTCAGGTTTAGCAAAAGCACAGTTAAGCACAACAGAAAACTATATTTACACCAAAACTTATCTTAACCATCCAGATCCCTCAGATCCCACTCAAATACTTAAAACCTCAGAAACAGTCCAGTATTTTGATGGATTGGGAAGACCTAAGCAGGTTATCAATATAAAAGCTTCTCCGGCAAATAAAGATCTAGTAACTACTATTCCTTATGACGGGTTTGGAAGACAGGCCGATTCTTGGTTACCTGCTCCGATGTCATCATTGAATGGAGGCATTCAGTCAGGAATTGAAGGAGCAGCACAAAGTTATTACAGTGACAGTACTCCGTTTACTCATAAGAATTTTGAAGCCTCTCCTTTGGACCGTGTATTATCTCAGGTTCAGCCTGGATTAGAGTGGCAAGGCCATGCTGTACAATTTGGATATGACACCAACGTAGATGGAGAAGTAAAGAAATATGTGACAACCTTTGATTATACGACATTTCAATCCTCTATTCCTGTTTCTACAACGTATGCAACGGGACAGCTGTATAAAAATACTGTAACTGATGAAGACGGAAACAAAACCATAGAATTTAAAAATGGTAAAGGACAAGTGGTATTGGTAAGGAAAATGCTGAATGCCACAGACAGTGCAGATACCTATTACGTTTATAATGATTATGATCAATTGGCATATGTTATTCCTCCATTGGCATCTGTTATTGCTTCACTAGATCAGACTGTCCTTAATGATCTTTGTTATCAATATAAATATGACGGAAGGAATCGATTGGTTGAGAAAAGACTTCCAGGCAAAGACTGGGAATATATGGTCTATGACAAAGCCGATCGATTAATTATGACTCAGGATGCTAAAATGCGTCAATCAAATAAATGGTTTCTTACGAAATATGATACATTCGGACGCGTAGTTTATACAGGAATTTACCCTTCATCAGAAAACAGGGCAAGTTTGCAGAGCTTACTTAATAATTATGTAATCATTGAATACAGAAATACGCAAGGTTTCACTAAAAACGGGATGCAGATCTTTTATACAAATGACTGGTGTAATGAGATTGAAACTGTTTTAAGTGTTAATTATTATGACACCTATCCAACAGGAACTCCCACATTTACTCCAACCATTCCCAATCAGAGTACTGTATTGACTGATAATCAGAGTTCAGAGGTTAATACCAAAAGCTTAACTTTGACATCCTATGTAAAAAACATAGAAGATGACAACTGGACGAAGAACTACAGCTATTACGATCTTAAGGGAAGAGTCATCGGTACCCATTCCATCAATCATTTGGGAGGCTATACCCAAATAGAATCAAAATTAGATTTTGCAGGAGTACCCCAGCAAACCATTACCAGACATAAGAGGCTCTCTACAGATACAGAAAGGGTTATAGATGAAAATTTCACATATGATTTTCAAAACCGTTTAGTAAAGCATACCCATAAAGTAGATGCCAACCCGACAGAGATCCTTACACAGAATACTTATAACGAACTCTCCCAGCTTACCGCGAAAAAAGTGGGAGGAACAGCTTTAGGAGCCGGGCTTCAGGAAGTCAATTACGCTTACAACATCCGGGGCTGGATGACCCAAATCAATGATCCTGCGAACCTAGGAAACGACCTGTTTGGATATAAGATCAATTACAATCTGGTAGAAGGAATGGAGAATCCACATACAGGATATATGGATTTAAAGGTAAAACCTAAGTTTAATGGAAATATTGCCGAAACATCATGGAAAACCGCAACTACTCCAAATGATAATTTAAGAAGATATGGTTATGTGTATGATGGATTGAACAGGTTACAGGCAGGTTTCTATCAAAAGGATAACAACCCTTCTGCAAGGGAATACTTTGAGAAAATAGACTATGACCAGAATGGTAATATTACTCATTTACAAAGGTCAGGAGCATTATTACAGAATTATTCAATAACGGAGGCTTTTGATGATCTTACTTACCATTATGAAAATAATAATACCAGCAACAGACTAAGTACCGTTACAGATGCTTCAGTTAACTACGGAGGATATCCTGAAACAGGAGGAAATACAATTTCTTACGATCTGAATGGGAATATGACCAGCCAGGAAGATAAAGGAATACTAGGGATCCAGTATAATTATCTGAACCTGCCCAACAACTTGATATTTGATCAAATATATCTTGTAAGAGATATATTCACAGGGCTAAGCGAAATCAAAAATATCACCACTCAGTATCTATACCGTGCGGATGGATCAAAATTAAAAAAGAAGTATACTTTTGGAACAGGAAAGACAAGTGCTGAAGTTTATAAGATTACAGACTACCTGGATGGCTTTCAGTACGAGATACAGGGAAATGCATGGGTAGTTCCTGCCTTAAAATTTGTACCAACAGCTGAAGGATATTATAATTTTGAAAATAATAAGTATATTTACAATTATACAGACCATTTAGGTAATGTGCGGCTAAGCTACTCTAAAAGTATCAATAACATCGCAGAAGTTCTTGAAGAAAACAATTATTACCCCTTTGGTCTGAAGCATGAAGGATATAATTCGATAATGGGAAATCTTTCTTATCAATACAAGTATAACGGTAAGGAATTGCAGACAGAATCAGGAATGTATGATTATGGAGCAAGAATGTATATGCCTGATATTGGGAGATGGGGTGTTATAGATCCGTTGGCTGAGAAATATAGAAGACACTCGACTTATAATTATGCAGTGAATAACCCAATAAGATATATAGATCCGGATGGAAGGGATATTAAGGAAACTTCAACAGGAACTACCTACACCGGAGCAGATGCACAATCTGCATTTTTAGCATTGAGAAATCAAATGAGTTCTCAATCTCCTAAAGATGATATTTACTTAGATAAAAACGGAAAAGTTTCTACAGTATTTAGAAATAATAAACCGAATAGATTTTTCGATACAAGCAACGGTAATAAAGAATTATTTTTCAACGATCCGAAAGAAGTAAATAGACTCTCCTTATCAAGAAAATACAATCCTGGCGATCGAGTTTATTACCCTATAGAAACAGATGCTATGTTAGAGGGCATTAATAGTGTTTCATCAAATAATTTAATTAGAAATCTAAGGTTTACAGGTGGGTTTTACGCTTTAATAGCAAAAGAATCTGTTTTTGGAGAAGCAGATTTTTCAAAAGGCTTCTTATCAAAATCTTTAGGTGAAGATGGAAGGCAAGTATATGAAAATGACTCTTCTTATAATATTCGATTTGGAAATACTGATAGAATATTTAGCCTTATGGATGCGGGAAATGCAATGTGGGGATTATGGACTTATTCTTTAGGTGTACCTGATCATGAAGTAAAAGCAGGATCACAATTATATGAGTTGATTTGGAACCAATCTTTTGATTCACCTGCTGATCAGAGAGCTATATTTTATTTTAGGAATATGTTAAAAAAGAAATAATATGAATGATTTTTTAAAAAAAGTTTTTGAGCCAAAAAGAAATTTAGTTTATTTTATATTATTTGCTGTTAGTATAATTATCATGTTTACATGTCTTGATTATACATATAAAAAAATGAAAACAATAATTATTTTGATTTATTTTTTTCCAGGGATTTTATTTTTTGCTTTTGGCTCCATTTATAACATTAGAAAGTATAAGAATGCTGAAATAAAAATAAAATCATTAGTGCTTTTTCCCTTGCTGATTATAATTTTATATATCTTATATATATTATTAATGTTGGCGTATGCTATGATTTATAGATAAAATATAACTGCTCCCCACGATTGTATCGTGTGGGAGATAATAAGTAACCTTGTATTTGAGGTTGCTTATAAGTATAAGTACAATGGCAAAGAACTTCAGGAATCAGGAATGTATGATTATGGAGCAAGATTCTACATGCCAGATTTGGGAAGATGGGGGGGGGATCCATTAGCTGAAATGATGCGTCGTCATAGTCCTTACAACTATGTATTTTATAATCCAATTAATTTTGTTGACCCTGATGGAAGGCAAGGAAAAGATTGGTATCAAAATAATTTAACTCAAAATATTGAATGGCATGATGGAAGTAATGAAAGAGAAGGTTATACTAATTTGACCAAAATTAATAATACGAAAATACTTGGAGTTGAAAATGGTCAAACTGTTCAGGAGTTTAATTTAAATCCTGATGGTTCTTTTACGTCAGATGGGAAATTATTTAAAAATTGTAATTCTGTTACTACACTAATAGGAACAACAATTACGAGTAAAAATGGTTTTGATCTGACAAATTATTTATCTCATTTAGGAAATGAAGGAGGTGATTTTTATACAAATTTAGGTGGAGCAGCTTCTTTAAATCTTACTAACCCATTTTTCAGAGGAGATATTGATAAAATAGTAAGCGTAGATGGATTGGGAGGGCTGGTTAACAGCTTAAGCAGGGGGAATGATTGGACAGATCTGATGTCTTATAGAGTAGATATAACATCATTAGCTGATTTAGCTTATTCTGCATTAACAGGAAAAAGTAAAATGCCTGATAGTATTGAAGTTACTCAAACTATTTGGAATCAAGATGCAAGTAAATTAATTGATAGCGTTTTGAAATATCAGTATACGGATGAGGGAATACATAGATTTTATAATAACACATCACCAAAAGTAGATTCAATTAGTAATTCTAGATTGCATAATTGGGCAGTTAAAAAATATGGTAAATAATAATATAATATTAATTTTTTTTGGACTATGTACTTTGTCTTGTAAGAAAGAGGACAAAACGTTTATTAGCTCTAATACTTTATTCAATCAAATTACAAATCTAGAACAATATAGTAATGTTCAAAAAATAGACGGAGATTCACTAATTAAGATTAAAGCAAATAATGATGACTATATAATTGATGGTTATATAAGTAAAAAATTAAATAAGAAAATGAGTTGGTGGAATATCCAAGATAAAAATAATGTTCTCAACAAGGTTAAATTGCAGTACATCTACTTTGAAAACAAAGAGAAAGTTAATCAGTTTATTTTCTATAAAGGTAACGTTATAGACTCGGTTAGAAGTAAGTTTTATACTTTTGATAAGAAAAAGCAAAATAATAAAGATATTATTACATATTCTTTTTGTACTCCGAAATCAGAAAAACCCGCTTTGTCAGCAAATCTATATTATCTTGTTATGAATAATAATAGTGTTTTGGAGGAATCAAAAAGTAAAAGTGAAAAAAATAAAAACCGCTATCAGTTCAAATTAGAAATTCCAATTGAGGGAGAAATAATTGTTAAAGGATTATTTTCAGAAGTTTTAAACGTAGAAAATGAGAATTTAGGAACTAATGAAATACTTACTGATGATTTAATTAGTTCTCAGGAAAAGAAATTTAAATCTAAAAATGTAGAGATAATACTTCACAATCCTAAATAACCTTAATTATTAAAAGGGAGGTTAAATCAACATATTGTAGAATGTAGAGTTGGTCTTAGATCGAGTAATCTTATAATGTAATAGAAAATTTTATCCTCAAAATTTTTAATACCGTAGGTGGTATTTGTTTTGTTTAGGTATAATAGTCAAGATTTTATCTACCACAAGACAAAACCCTCGTAATTTGCGAGGGTTTTGTCTTTTATAGTGCAGCAATATTTTTCTGCAGATAATCTTTAAAACATTTTTTAGAAACAAAAGTTTCAATAAGTTTTAGAATGTTTTTTCCCTTCAGTATCAAGTCAGTCGATGAGTTTTAGTTATTCCAGAACTGTTATATATGAAAAAGGTTTTCATTTGATTTCATTTACAACAGAACTGTGATGCTGACGAAACTTTTATATATAGTCAAGCTAGGATGTTACTCCGACGAAAGAGGAATCTATAGATACACCAAATTCTTTATTTCATTTTACTTAATGCAGAAAGATAAACTGCCTAAAAAATTATCTATTTATAAATGATTAATAACCCGCCGTAAAACGCTCACGGATATGATTATTCTGCTCCAACTCATCTACCAAAGCTACTGCAACATCTTCTACAGACAATACACTTCTTCCGTTTTCATCAAAAACCGGATTTTCTAAGCCTGTTCTGTATTTTCCGGTTCTTACTCCGGCAGTTCCCTGATGCATTTCAATAGCCGGGCTAAAGAACGTCCAGTCCAAGGTTTTATTTTCTTTGATCTTGTTTAAATAATCTCTTGCTGCGGTTGCTCCCGGTTTTATTTCTGAAGGGAAATCTGGTCCGTCTACCAATTGATTTCCATCGATGAATAAACTTCCTGCTCCTCCAACGGTGATGAATCTTTTTACTCCGGATTTTTCAACGGCATTTTCAATATTCACTGAACCGTTTAAGAAATCGTCATATAGATTAGGATTCGTCCATCCCGCGTTGAAAGCACTGATTACCGCGTCATTTCCTTTTAAAGCTTCTGCCAGTTCATCTATATTGTTTACATCAACACTTTTTGCAGATACGTTTTCGTTTTGCTGAACTTTAGAAGCATCTCTTACAATGGCTTCCACTTTATACCCTCTGTTTGTCAATTCGTTTACTATTTGTGTTCCCACAAATCCGGTTGCACCGATTACTGCTACTTTTTTCATATGATTTAAAATTAAATTGTAATAATTTTTGTTACATTTATAATTAAAAAATTTTATTCAAACTGATCACTAAATTGCTGAAGTGATTTATTTCCTAAAAAATTCAAAACCAGTTGATCTGTCTCTATAAATAAATGATGTAAATGTTGATTAATTTCTTTTCCTACATTACAGGCAGGATTAGGATTTTGATTTTTTTTTCCTAAAACGTCTGTATTCTTCACTGCAGAATAAATTTCGGAAATAGTAATTGATTCTGCATTTTTAGAAAGTTGGCTCCCCCCCTCTTTTCCTTGTTTGCTTACAATAAGCCCTGCTTCTCTCAATACACTGATTTCTTTACGTACAATAACCGGGTTTACATTGATGCTACCTGCAATCCACTCAGAACTTAACCAGTCCTGAGGTGATTTCGCCAATAAAGTCATAATATGTATTGCCGTAGCAAATCTTGTATTGTTCATTTTCCTTATGCAAAGATAAACAAATTTTTAAATGTAACAAATTTTATTACATTTAAATTATAAAATTAATTTATCCAGGTCTAAAAGTAAATAGTTAATGTTCTGGTTAATGGTTCGTGTTGCCGATTGCATCTGGTTAAGCATCGCTGCTCTGTTATGAAGATCATTGGCTCTGTAATATCCTCCGTCACTGAAAATCACTGAGTGATCTGCTGCGTCTTTATCGTCATCAAACTGATAGTGAAGCCACCGTTCTTTCATACTGCTGATAATGGAATGCTTCTCTTTATTTGAAAATTTCTTTTCGGTATACATATACCATATAAACGGAGGAAAATTGGGAGATTCCAGTTTTTCTTTCCAAATATCCCTCAATAAGTTTCTCTGATGAATAAATTCCACTTTTTTACCTTTAGGATTAAGGGTAGCCAATCCAAACCCTGCTCCTACAGCCCCTCCACTAATGTCAATTGCACTGCCCCATGTATCATTTTTAACAATTCCACCGGCGATAGATGCCGTTGCACCTGCAATGATGGAATATAAAATCATTTTATTATTTCTGGAATCATTCAGGTTGTCTACATAGTTTCCAATTTGTGCCACTCTTTCCCCCTCACAATCAAATTCCGCAGCAACAGCATCCAGCTCTGTAAGTGCGATGGTTATTCTGCTGTTGATCACACTTTTAAGCTGCAATACTTTTACCTGAGAGCTTAAAGATGAATCTTTTTTAAGTGTAATAATTTTATGAACCTCATCAAGATTATTCAAAGCATTCAAAATTAAGATACTTTGATCTGAGAATATTCCTTTTAATTCCTTATTTGCCATGATAATGGAATCTGAATTATAGGAAGGAAGTTTAGTTGTATAATTGTATTTAAAAGGAGCCTTGCAATAGCTGTCTCTCAGCGTAAGAATATTCTGATTGATCACCTGATTTTTCTTTGAGACACAGGAAGTCAGCAAAACCAAGATCACTAAGCAGCAAAACCAATTTTTCATCTTATTATATCATTTTGTATGGTCAGGATAAAAACTAATTTGTACTAATATACTATAAATAAAAAAATCCACCCGAATTCAGGCGAATTTTTAAATTATTTTTTAAGCAAATTATTTAATCCCTAATAATTCCACTTCAAAGATAAGTGTACTGTTCGGTCCAATTTCTTTGCTGATTTCCTGATCTCCATATGCTAAATGCGGAGGAAGAATCAGTCTCCACTTGCTTCCAACAGACATTAGCTGAAGTGCTTCCGTCCATCCTGAAATCACTCTGTTTAAGGGAAATGATGCAGGTGTCCCTCTTTTTACAGAGCTGTCGAAAACTTTTCCGGTAATCGTTGTTCCGTGATAGTGACATTTTACGGTAGATCTAGGACCTGGTTTTGCCCCGTCACCTTCTGTAATGATTTCGTACTGCAATCCGCTTGGCAAAGTAACTACACTTTCTCTTTTGCCATATTCTTCCATGTATTCTTTACCGTCTTTCAGGTTTTTCTCTGCCAGTTCTTTTTTACGTTTAAACAACAAATCTGCTACTCCCATAATTAAATATTTTTACAAAGATAAGATTTTAAGGTGGGAAGAAAGAAACAGGAAATAAGAAGTTTTTGGAATACCACGTCAAAAAATATAGTAATTAACCATTTTATTATCAAAACATTATAGAAAAATAGCTTTATCATTACGCATTCGGCTTCAAAAAGTTCAAATATCTTTAATACTGCGTTAACATCCTTTCAAAAACTTGGCGTTATAATTGGATTTAAAAACTAAATGCCCGATCCATTAAAATATAATAAGAACTTTGATAAACTCTCGTACGAGGAAAAACAGCTGCTGGAAGAAACGAAGAAAAGTATCGCCGATTTTGTAGAGCAGTCTCCTTCTATAAGTGATGTCAACTATGCTACCAGAAATGCCCATGCCAAGACTTATACGATTTTGTCCGGCCATTTCGTTATTAACACAGATCTTCCACAAAACTTAAAATACCTTTTTGACAAGGAGAAATATGAGATTATCGCAAGGCTTTCCAATGCCAACCTGAAAATAAAAAAGAATAAAAAAGATATTCCGGCTTATGGCTTTTCCATCAAAATAAAAGATGATGCAGGACGTACAATCTCCAATTATCCATTGGTGAATTTTCCGTTGTTTCCTACGAATTCTGTTTCTTCATTTTTGAAAATGTTTACAAATATCAATAAGTTTTATGCAAAAAAATGGGGTAATTGGATTTCATTTGCAAAGAACATCTGGAAGGTAATTCCTTCTTTAATGACATTCTCTTTTATAAAACACAGTATTGCACTTTTTCTGAAAAGAAATGATTTTATATTATCGTTTGATTATCATTCTGTAGGTGCTTACAGACTGGACGATAAAATGATGAAAATCAAAATAAATCCTAAGGATATTCAAAAGAAATTCGGAACAAGAAAAGAGGTAAGAAATTCAGTCAAAAGCTATTTTGCAAGCAATGATTATGAAGCAGAAGTTTTCATTCAACTCTGCTATGACCTGAAAGATCAACCGATCAATAAATTAAATATTGAATGGAAAAACTCGCCTTTTATAAAAATCGGTGAACTCAGATTTGAAAAAAATTCATTCCAAAATTCTATTAACTGCGATAACGAATTATTGTCTTTTAATCCTTTTGAAAGTGCCGAGATCTTTCAGCCTGTAGGAAAAATTCAGAAGTTAAGAGATGAAGCGTATAAAGTTTCTCTGCAAACAAGGAAAAAAATCAACAAGCTTTTAAAATATAAATAAAAAAAGCTTTACATGAGTAAAGCTTATATATTTTCATTTTCTTCTAGCTGTTTTTTCATTTTATTATCCGGAAAAAGCATCGAAACAATTACGGAAATCAATAAAACGCCTCCTACAATTCCTAAAGAAACCGGAGACGGTATATGAATCCAGGGAGCGATCAGCATTTTAACCCCAATAAAAGATAAAATAACCGCTAAACCATAGGATAATTTACTGAACATATAAATGAAATTGGCCAATAGGAAATACAAGGATCTCAATCCTAAAATGGCAAAAATATTTGAGGTATAAAGGATAAACGGGTCGTTTGAGATCGCAAATATTGCAGGAATGGAATCTACCGCAAAAAGAACATCGGTAAATTCAATTACAGCGACCACTACTAAAAGAGGAGTGGCCATTTTTATTCCGTTTTGAATGGTGAAAAATTTGTCTCCATCATAGGTAGATGAAACTTTCCAAAAGCTTTTCACCAGTTTTGCACCGGCAGAATCACTATAATCTTCATCTTCCTGATCATCATGACCACCCCAGGATTTTATCCCAGCATACACCAGAAATAAACCGAATAAGGTCATGACAACATTAATCTTTACGGGATCTCCAAAAACCTCCATTTCGGGAAGGTACGTTACATTAATAATTCCTATTCCGGCAAAAATAAATATGGCCCTGAATATTAAAGCCCCGATAATTCCCCAAAACAATACTTTATGATGAAGATGTTTAGGAACTTTAAAGAATCCGAATACTAAAATAAAAACAAAAAGATTATCTACAGAAAGTGCTTTTTCTATCCAGTATGCCGCCTGATATTGTGTAAATTTTTCGACAGCCAGTTTGTGCCCTTCAGCATCATTAAAAACCCAATATACAATTCCTGAAAAGATCATAGACAAAGAAATCCAAACAACCGACCAGATGGTAGCTTCTTTAGAAGAAACTTCATGGCTTTTCTTATTAAAAATTCCTAAGTCTAAAAGCAGCATAACGACTACTGTTATGGCAAATCCCCACACCAACGCAGGATGCAGATCTAAAATATTTTGTCTCACTATGTATATATTAAAATATTGTGGATAGCTTAACGTCAAAGATACCATTTATATCTAAGACTGCCTACTTATATTCTCTGACTCTTATTTGAAAAACAGATAAAAAATCACTTTTCAGGCATCACTTTATAAGTAGGATCATCTTCAATGCTTACTTCGATAACCGCTTCAGCATTTTTCAGCATTTTCCTGCAATCTTCGCTCAAATGTTTTAAATGTAGCTTTTTATTTTGCTGAGCATATCTTTTTGATAATTTGTCTAAGGCATCAATTGCGCTCATATCAACAATCCGGCTTTCTTTGAAGTCAATTACGACCTGTTCAGGATCATTCATCGGGTCAAATTTATCTGTAAAAGCAGTTACGGACCCAAAAAACAATGGCCCTAAGATCTCGTAGTATTTAATTCCGTTTTCGTCAATATGTTTTCTGGCACGAATTCTTGTTGCATTATCCCATGCAAAGACCAATGCAGAAATGATCACACCCACCAAAACGGCCAATGCCAGATTGTGAAGAACAATTGTGATTAAAGCCACAGTAACTCCAACAAAAATATCAGACTTCGGCATTTTATTGACAATTCTGATTGATACCCATTGAAAGGTACTGATTGCCACCATCATCATAACACCAACCAAAGCAGCCATAGGAATTTTTTCAATAAAAGGAGCTCCTACTAAAATGATGATTAAAATAGTGATTGATGCTATTATCCCGGAAAGTCTGGCTCTTGAACCTGCATTTAAGTTCACCAAAGTCTGCGCAACCATTGCACAGCCTCCCATTCCACCGAAAAAACCGTTCGTAATATTTGCCAATCCTTGTGCCACCGATTCTTTATTGGCACTTCCTTTTGAATTCGTAATTTCATCAACCATTGATAGAGTAAGTAATGATTCAATCAAGCCAACTCCGGCCATAATTAAAGCGTATGGAAAAATAACCTGCAAGGTCTCCAGTGAAAAAGGAATACCTGGAATATGAAAACTCGGTAAACTTCCGCTGATATGGGCAATATCTGCAACCGTTTTTGTATTGATCCCAAAACCTAAAACAACTCCAAAAACAATTAATATCGCTACCAAAGATGCCGGAACCACTTTTGTAATTTTCGGAAAAAAGTAAACGACCGCAATCGTTAAAGCCGTTAAACCTACCATTATATATAAAGAAGTTCCCTGAAGCCAGCTTACCACTCCATTGGCATCAGTAATTTTAAACTGTTCGACCTGTGCCATAAAAATAATGACAGCTAACCCGTTTAAAAAACCATACATTACCGGTTGTGGAATTAATCTCACAAATTTTCCAAATTTAAGAACACCTACCAACAGCTGAAAAATTCCGGCCAGGACAACGGTGGCAAAAAGATATTCTATCCCATGAGTTTTTATTAAAGCTATTAAAACAACGATTGTTGCTCCTGCACCTCCTGAAACCATTCCGGGACGGCCACCTAAAATAGCAGTTACGAGTCCCATCATGAAGGCAGCATAAAGCCCCGTTAGCGGAGAAAGCCCTGCTAGAATCGCAAAAGACAGCGATTCAGGAATCATGGTCATTGCAACCGTAAGTCCTGCTAAGATTTCATTTTTATAATTGATTTTTTGTGAAAAGTCAAATAATTTAAAAGATTTTTCCATTGGAAAAAATTAATGTTAAGGATTTAAAATTGATTTTTGAAAACAGTAAGCCCTGTCTTTTTCAAAAATTGAAAAAACAGATGAATAAAAATCCTTAAGGCGGTGTAACTTCAGAAGAAGTTCTGGTATTTGTTCTCATAATTTTGCAAAGATAAAGACTTGGAAATGATTGCGCAATTTCATGTTCTCAGATCCTCCCAGGAACTATACTATTATCTGCCACGAATAGCCTTATCAATTTCTCTAACGATAATTCTGGACGCTACAGGAGACCAATGTGTATCATCATAAAAATAAATATCAGCTACATTATTCATGTGGTTTTTCAAAATTTCTTTAGAATCAATATATACATAATCTTTTTTAAGAGGTCGAAGATGTTCAAAGAATAAAGGCTTTTCAAGATCAGCCTTATTGGCTATATAATCATAGTACATATCATATTTATCCGGAGACGGCAATACAATAAGTTGGATATTTTTTTCCTGAAGTTTGTGAGATATTTTATTTAAAGTATTATTTAATAATATAATGTTTGATAATTTATTATTCTCCCCCAGAGATATAATATCATTTTTATAGAAAAGCAATTTATCAGCCTTATTACTGAATAGCTTTTCCGAACTCAGATCGTAATTATAAATTAAATTGTTGGAGAGATAGTCTTTACAAATAAAAAATTCGGGCATATAATAAAGCGGAAACTGCAATGTTGATCTAGAAAAAAATTCAGAATCTTTCCGTTCTTTTTCTAAAAGCTTTGTATGATTCATAATCAAAGAATCGATTTGATGTTGTGAGATTTTTGCTTTAAAATTTATTCCTTTAAGGTTCTCAATAAAATCACGTTCTACATTCTGAAGAATAATATATTTAATTTTATAATGATTAAAAAAATCTCCATTTATCAGATTGATCAACCCCTGAATCTGATTATCTAAAATGAAACGATCTACATGTAAAGTTGTATATTTTTCTGCTAAAAAATGATTATAGCCATATCCTTCCTGTTCTGAAAAGGAGTCACCTATTGTTAAAATATCAAAATCTTGTTTTTTTGTTTGCGACAATCTTTCAAATTTTTCTTTATCGGATAAATTAAATCGATCTCTATAATTTCTATAAATATTCGGAATCATACCCATTCTCAAAACATCGGGGCTTTCCGTTTTAATCATCCAGACAGATTTCACTCCGAACAAGATCATTGCGGGAAGAATAAAACAAGCAGTTTTAAGTATAAATTTCCTTATCATCCGTTAAAATTGAAAGTAAATAAATTGCTGTACGTTCCCTCCAAACCAAAAAATAGCAATAATAATTGCGTAGTACATTGCATATCTGATCGGTTTTTTCCAGTGCAAACCCAATTTCTCAATTGCATATTGATTTTCACGCCCTTTCCATTCAATCATCATAAAAATTACAATAAGGACGAGCGTCACGATCGCTTTCTTTTTCTCTTCAAATGTAGGAAGTTCTAAAAGGGATTCAGAAAAAATTCCAGATATGTAATGATAAGCATGCGTTATATTTTCCGCTCTAAAAAATATCCATGCAAAAACAGTCAGTCCAAAAGTTATTATAATTTGTAAAAACTCGTGTAAAGTGGGCCATTGCCTGCCTTTTGACACAATTTCCATATTGTTCCGATGGGTTCCCATAATGATGGAAGGCATAATAAAGATTGCATTTAGTAATCCCCATACCACAAAAGTCCAATTTGCTCCATGCCAAAATCCACTCACTATGAAAATGATAAATGTATTCCTTATCCGCATCCATTTTCCGCCTTTGCTTCCTCCTAACGGAATATATAAGTAATCTTTAAACCAAGAAGAAAGTGAAATATGCCAACGTCTCCAAAACTCTGCAAAATCTCTTGAAAAATAAGGGAAGGCAAAATTACGCAGCAAATCGATTCCAAATAACCTCGCTGTACCTAAAGCAATATCAGAATATCCTGAAAAATCCCCATAAATCTGAAAAGTAAAGAAAATAGCTCCCAAAACCAAGCTACTGCTATTCATATCCGCAGAGTTATTAAAAATCTGATTGGCAAATTCCGCACAATTATCTGCAATGACTATTTTTTTGAACAATCCCCATAATATCTGACGCAAGCCATCTACAGCTTTATCATAATTAAAAACTCTTTTATGTTTAATTTGCGGGAGAAGATGAGTAGCTCTTTCTATCGGTCCGGCCACTAAGAGAGGAAAAAAACTCACGAACAAAGCATAATCCACAAAATTCTTTTCCGCTTTAATTTTACCTTTATAAACATCTATCACATAAGAAAGGCCATGAAAGGTATAAAAAGAAATACCTAACGGAAGAATTACATGAATTAATATTGGACTGGATTTCCATCCTATCTGCGTAAAAAGACCGGTAAAAGACTCTGCAAAAAAGTTATAATATTTAAATACTCCTAAGAATCCAAGATTGATAATAATACTCAGCCAAAACCAAATCCGTTTGATTTTTAAATTTCCGGCATTTTGCATTTTCAAACCTGTAAAATAATCCAGTAAAGTAGAAAACAACAGTAAAAAAAGAAAACGCCAATCCCAACAAGCATAAAAAAAGTAACTCGCAATAAATAATAGTCCGTTTTGAAATTTTAGACTTTTATTAACTAAACTCCAATAGATTACAAAAATAATTGGTAAAAAAATTAAAAATTCTATGGAGTTGAATAACATTCTGTTGATCTATTTTAACACATTCTTTTTTATCGGTTTACTCTCAATTTCCAAATATACAAACTTCACTGAAGGAATATGATATTCGCCTGTAAATATCATAATACAATTTCACTAAAATAAAAAAGGCTGCATTTATCTGCAGCCTTTTCTCGGTTATTAATTTTTAAGAACATCTTTGATTCCTTCAAGCCCTTCACTGAACTGGGCAAGCAAAGCAACTACCTGCGCCATCCGGTCATTCCCTCCTAAGCCTTTCAAAGTTTTATTTTTTACAAAAGTTTTTTTAATCTCTTCCCAACGTTGTGTTTCGTTTTCCTGAAGCATTCCCATCAGTTCTTTCAGTTTCAGCATATTCGCTTCCGCACCTGTCGTTAAGGTTTGAGATTCGTTCTGATAATGATTCAGGACAATCTGTGTGACCTCATCATCTTTTAAAATAGGCTGAATCTGAGCGATTAGTTTATTCATATTTCGGTAAGAACCCTGTAATTTAAAAGCCGGTTCATTTCTGTATTCATCTGCCATTGCAGCAGAAGAAATATATTGAGCATTTACTTTCAAAACAGTTTCTCTTACTTTTAAAGTATTTTCCAACACTTTTCTGAAGTCTGCCATTTCATTGGAGCTGAAATTCCCGATAAGATCTGCATTGGGATTATTTGAAACAATACTGTCATACAATTCATACAGGTTTTGCATCCCCGGATTGGTTAATCTTGTAAGATATTCATTCGACATTAAAGCATTTTCAATTAAACTTAAATCGAACAATTCTGTTTTGCTTCCTGAAATCTCACCTAAATTGTACGTATCGGAACGGTTGGCCAACATATCCGGAATTCTGAATTTTTCTCCACTTTCCGTATAAGGATTTCCCGCCATTACCAGACAGAAACGTTTTGAACGCAGATCATAGGTTTTGCTTTCTCCGTTATAAATCCCTTCAATTTTTCTTTGCCCGTCTGCCAAAGAGATAAATTTTTGCAGAAATTCCGGATTACAATGCTGAATATCATCCAGATACAACATTACATTATCTCCCATTTCTAAAGCAAGATTCAGTTTTTCCAATTCCTGTTTGGCCCCTGCATTTTTAGCTTCATTCGGATCTGTAGAAACAATATCGTGACCGATTGAAGGGCCGTTAATTTTCATAAAAATCAATCCCATCCGGTCTGCCATATATTCCATTAAGGTTGTTTTACCATACCCCGGAGGAGAAACCAAAAGCAGCATTCCCATTCTGTCGGTGCGCTTATCGGTTCCCACGGTTCCTAACTGCTTGGCTAAATTGGCTCCAATTAAAGGAAAATATACTTCACTGATCAATTTATTTCTGACAAAAGAGCTTAATACCTGAGATTTGAAAGTATCGATTTTCAAATCTTTCTTTTTTTCAATCACCCATTTTGCCTTCAGCTCATTTAAATACTTAAATTTCGGAACAGTGATCTCAGTATAATATTTTAAACGTGAAACAAAATCGTAATAGTTTAAAGCATAATCCACATCTTTTTCTAACGAACGTAACCCTTTTAAAGGGATTTCATAGGTAGTGTGATGAATGTTTTTCTCATCAAAATTCTGAGAAATCAAGAATACTGCTACTTCATTAATAATTGCGTTTTCAACAGCTAAATCTGAATGATCTGTAAAAGCTTGCAAAGCACTTTCCGCCATTGAAAAACAAGCTGAAGGATAAGCATAGAGCATTTTCAGATGATCGATCAGTTCCAGATTCTTTGCTTTCTCTTTCAGATCTTTTAAAAACGACTGATATAAAGCTGCCGCTTTTTCAGATATAATGAAATGTAAACGATCTTCTTTCTTTAAATATTCTGCAACATTGGAAAAATTGACCTCTTTAAAAAACTGATGCTGTTCTGCAAATGCCTTAATTTCTTTAGACAATTCAATATTTAAGCGTTCAAATCCGCTTTTAGAAGCAAATGAAGAGGAAATCAACAAAGCAATCCCGAATTGTTTCTGATAATACTCTTTTCTGTCTTCTTCTAAAAAGCTCCAGAACAATTGTGCCAAAGCTCTTTCATTTGACGTAAACTGCATTAATCCCAGCTCATTGTGAATCTGCTGAAGTTTTGAAACAACCGTCAAAGCATCTTCATCGTGAATCCCTTTTACAAGACCTTCTCCGAAATGATCTGTCATAAATTGTTGTACAAAGTTCCGGTTTTGTTCCTCGGTATGAATATCCTGATGTTTAGAAAAAATATTCCAAGCTAAATATTCAAAACGTTTCACATTATTATTTTCAGAGATAAATTCCTGATTCCAGACTTCTTTATATTCCGCAATCGCATCAAACTGAAGTGGCTCATAAAAAGCCGTTCCTGTCAAATGATAATAGTACTGTGCATTTCTCATGACCAAAGTAAGATCCAGCTTCTGCTGGTTGACTGCAAACTTATAGTCCCCTAAAGCAATCACATGATCTCCGTCGGCATAAATCTCTTTTTTATCCTTTAGTTTTCTCACGGACTCCTGCTGAGAAGTTTTCAGTAACGTCTGAATTTCTTCCGACTTGGCAGAATCTTCCATTTCACTCAATTGTCGTGAAAGATCTCTGACTTTTTCGACCATTAAATCTGTTGCAAAGTATCCGTTGATCTCATTTTCCGAATCAAAAGATTCTGCTTTGGTCTGTACAGATTTTAGAATTCTCTTCGCCGAATCGTACAAACTTTGGGTACGTTTGTTTCTGAATTCGGTTAGCTGGACTCTTTTATTTTGAAAATGCCCGTAAACTTCTTCTCTTTTTTCTCCAATGTTCTGAATAAATTCATCAAAATCAACAAATTTCGTTTCCATTTCTTCCAGCTGAATGGAAAGCTTCGTCAAATATTCATCGCATTTTTCCGGAGTCTGCGAAAGTTCCAGAAAGTTAATTACAGCCTGATCAAACAAAGTCATCTGTGCCTGGAAATCTGCAGACAGTTCTTTGCCCGAAATTTCTCTCTTACGTTTCGTAAGTTCCAGCCTTTCCTGATTCAATCTCGCAAAAATCAGTGAGATATTTTCGATAATCTGGGTAGATTGTGAAGTATCTTCAATTTTTAAATTATTGACAATATCCACTAAAAGTTCCAGCTGACCGGAAAGATTGGTAATTTCTTCGTCAATAGTTTTTGCATCAATCGCTTTCTGAAGGTTGATAATATTTTCAGAGATTGTTTGTGCTCTTTGCTGATACGGCGCCAAAGAATCTTCCTGTAAAAGGAAATTCACACAGGCATTCGACAGTTCGTCAGAACGTTGTGCTAAAGATTTTTCCAGCTGATCCAGCAAAGAAACTTCCACATATTTCAGTTCTCCCGCTCCGGTAATTTCACCACGCAATGCACGGATTTGTGAAAGCATATCGATATAATCCGTCAGCTGAGAATAATTGATCCTTTTGGTATCGTCTAAAATTTTCTCGCAGGCAGATTTAATTTTTTCAACGGCTTCTGCTGTGCTTTTCTTCTGCTCGACAACTTTTTCGTATTCGTTGATCGCAGAATGTGCAATATTTCTAATTTCCTTTAAAGGAAGATCCAGCTTTTGCACTTCTTCATCCCCCAGAAAGTAATAGGAATCTAAAATCGCTGTGGAAAGTTTTACAATATCATCATATAACCCGCTGTAGGAATCTTTTTTATTTAAAAGCGTAATCAGCTCCTGGCTTTCCGCCATAACGCGGACAATATCTTTATTCCCTATTTTATAGAGTAAGCTGTCCGATTTCTGTAAATTCGGCTGCAATTCTTTGGAATAAGGGGTTTGCCAAATCTGAGCCAAATGATGTTTGGTTGTCTCTACACTTTCGCGAAGATAAATGAGTTCACCGTTATTTAAAACCGTGAAACCGCTGCATCGAATCGGGGTTTCAATCGACTGGGTAATGATATTGTATGAAATCAGCTGATAATTATTCGTTTTATCATCATAAAAGACATACATAAAGTTCTCGCCGTTTGGCTCCTGAATGGTCTTAATGTAATGAAGCCTGTTGATATCCTGGGAAATCACCTTTAAACCTCCTGTTTGCAGCGCATATCCGTTAGAAAATAAAACCCCCTGATTTTCAGGAAGCAAAACTCCTGCATGTTTTAAAGCATCAACACGGGAAACTGTTTTTTCTTTATGGTTGTATATGAAATAACGCTCTGCTTCCTGATAAGGTCTTATTTTAAAAATTACGAGATTATCGAGGTCACAGAAATGGATTTCAGCATCATCCAGATTCTGATCTTTATGGATGACATCTTCGGAATAAATTCCTTTGCCGGTTTCGGTATTGTCTTCGATTTTAATGGTGATGTCACCGCCAATTGATTCTACAAAGACTTTATCGGCTAAAGAAACGTGAGGAAATTTCCCGTTACGCTGCATATCTCTTGTTGCTTTAGCCCACGTAAAACCATGTTGTGGCGGATAGGCAACTTCGGAAGCACTTCTAGAATCTACATAGACTAACTGATCTTCTTTAATCAGCCATTTGAAAGCTTTGATATCGGTTGTGCTTTCAGACAGCTGAAAAACCATATATAAATAGTTTTCAGTAAAATGAAAACGTGCGAAGAAGGTATTTCTGTAATATTTGTAAAGATTTTTAAATTCATCAACAAAAACCTCATCGTTAATTAATGAAGAATCCTGGGGTTCAAAACGATTATTATTAATTTTATAGATGGAAAAAACATCGGTGATATTAATTTCCGTCTGCAACCCAAGGTGCGCATTCGATCCAAAGATCAAATTGTCTTTTAATGAATAAATATCTTTTGCCACACAATTATGATCGGTAGAAATTCTTTCATTGGCAATCAAAGAAAAATCCACACCGCCAAAAATATCTTTCCGGCTTTCATTGAGTCGCTGAAGTCGCTGAATCAAATCACTTTTCTGATCATTCAGACGGTTCTGTATAATTTCATATGTCCCTGAATTTAATTTTTCTGACATAGTAATGAGATATTAAAGATTAGATGCCACATTTCACTTAGCATCTCTATGTTAAAAATGATGTTTTTAGAAAACATTTATTTTTTAGAAAAACTCCCAAAGTATGATTAAAAAATTAATACAATGAGAGTTTTACAATATAATTAGTTATGCTTTTTATCTGATTGGTTTCTGATCGATCCCTAAGTGTTTCGCCATATCCATCGCCCTGTCCAGAAGACCTCTTTCCTGTTGATTGGCCATACCATTCAGTTTGAAAATGAGGCTCGCAATACTCATATTTTTGATATCTTCAGAAGAAATGTTGTATTTATCAACCATTCCCATTACTTTAGAAATTAAGTTTTCTCCGTCTCCCAAAAGATTTTCTTTCACCAGCTGAGCATTCTCACTGTGACTGATAAATTTATCCAGTCCTTTACCTGCAGAAACCTGACGAATCACATTGTCGAAGAATGTATTATCTCCACCTACGATATCAATTTTAGCAGATTTAAACGCTTCTGCCAACACTCCAGCCTGAGCCTGAGCAATATCTTTCTGAATTGAAATCTGAGCAAGCTCTACTTCTTTTTCTTTTGCTAACGTTAAACGGAATTCCTCGTGATCTTTTCCTGCATCGTTCAGTTTCTTCATCGCTTCTGCTTTTTCGGTAATTCCTGCCGCTTCCGCCAACGCTTTTTCTTTGATCACTTCTGCCTGGGCAATTCCTTCTTTTTTAATTGCTTCTGCTTTTTTCTCGATCACAATAGCTTCTACAATACCCTGTCTTTCCTGAGCTTCTGCTTTTGCCTGCATTACCTGAGCTTCCGATAAACCTACAGTTGCTTCTTCTTTCGCTCTTGCATCTGCAATAATTTTACGAGCTTCTGCTTCTTTTTCTGCGGCATCTCTTTTTGCCTGTGCTTCGATTACATATTTCTGAGCATCTTTTTCAGCCGCTAATTTTCTGGCTTCTGCAGCTCTGGTTTCTTCGATCAGTTTCTTTTCAGCTTCCTGAGTGGCCACAGTAATTTCAACCTGCTTGTTTCTTTCTGCTGTTTTGAAAGCTTCAAGATCTTTGATTCCCTGCTGCTCTTCCACTACGGTTTTTTCCATCGTTAAGCGTTCACGAATGGCATCCTGAATGCTTTTCTTCTCCATTTCGATCGCTTTTTCTTTTTCGATCTGAGCCAAAGAAACAATTCTTTCTCTTTCTGTTGCTTCCAGCATTTTATCTTTCTGTACTCTTTCAGTTTCTACTAAATCGGCACGTTCTTTATTTTTAGCAGCAATAACAACCTGTCTCTGCTTATTTTCTTCCGCAATCTGAAGTTTTTCTTCTGTTGCAATACGAACGGTTTCATATTTCAGTCTCTCTTCTTCATCAACTTTTAAAATCTCTGCATTCTCGCGTGCTTTTATATTGGCCACTTCTCTTTTCTGAGATTCTTCTTTTTCCGCCAATTGCTTTTCCAGCTCTAAAATCGCTTCACGGGCTTCAACATTCTGTTTGGTGATTGTTTTTTCCTCGTCTCTTCGAACCTGATTGGCTTTAATATTTTGTGTCGCTGTTAATTCTGTAATTTTTTTAATTCCTTCAGAGTCAAGTATATTATCTTTATCCAGGTTTTCAATAGAGGTCTGCTCCAGGTAATCGATAGCACAGTCATCCAAAACATATCCATTCAGATCTGTTCCGATGATATCCAAAATTTCCTGACGGAATTCACTTCTTGCTTCGTACAATTCAATAAATTCAAACTTTTTACCAACTGTTTTTAAGGCTTCGGAAAATTTAGCTTCAAACAACTCTCTTAGCGTGTTAATATCAGAGGCTCTTTGACAACCAATAGTTTGCCCCACATTTACAATGTCATCCACTGATTTGTTTACTCTAATAAAGAAGGCCACCTGAATATCGGCTCTCATATTATCTTTGCAGATCAATCCTGCTCTTCCTTCTCTTGAAATTTCTAATTTTTTTACTGAAATATCCATCGATTCCATTCTATGGATAATAGGAATTACAATTCCCGCATTGAAAAATACTTTTGTTCCTCCGTATCCCGTTCTTAAAATAACGATTCCCTGTACAGTTTTTTTATACATTGAAAGAATCCAGAAAATTAATCCGATAGATGCGATTACCGCAACAATAATTCCTACAATTAAAGGCATATTCATAATGTTATAGTTTATATATTTTAATGTGTTTTTATTTAAATTTTAAAGAAATAAATCAAGAATAAAATTGAGAATTTCCATGAAAATCATTAGCATTTTGTTTTTTTAAAGGTGTAATTCTTTAGCTACATAGTATATTCTTTTATCGGGATCTTCGTCTACAATGATTACACGGTCGCCATGTTCTATAATTTCTCCATCCTTACTTTTCACCATCAGCGTCATAGGATCACTTCCGATAAAAACTTCCAGTATTCCCGTTTTTGTACCGTTGATACTGGATTTCATTCTCCCTTCTCTCCCAAGAAAATCATGCGGCCGTTCTCCTTTATGATTAATTTCTTTAAAGAAAGGATTTAAAGGCTTAAGAATAATTTTCGTTAATAGTATACTTCCGACTAACAGAGGTAATATGATGACGATTCCCAACCAGGTAGGCATTGGTATAAACATCGTAAGATAAACCGAACCCAACCAGGTAAAAAGCAATGTAAGTGTTAGAAAATAAGTCATCGGGACGATATCCAAATTCAAAAACTTCAGAAACTGAACCCAAGCCGAAGGATCTTCAGGAATATGAACATGACCATCCGGTGCATCAAAATCCATATCGACATCGGCATCAATCCCTACATCAATATCCAAACCCGTAACAATCGTAAACACCCAGTATAAAGCTGAAAGAATCAGCAAAACACTAAGAACCGTATTTACCGGAGAAAAGGCTACGTTCAAAAATTCCTGAAAATTCATCGTTAATCTTTTTTAAGGGATTCCTTTAATTTTTTCAAAGCATCCTCGGCTTGTGTATCATCATTTTTCACTATTGCATCAATTTCATCATCAATCGTTTTTCCTGCATTGGATATATCTAAATACGCTTCCGCCAAAGCTTCCTGCTGCACTACTCTTTCTTTTAGTTTTTCAAGCATACTAACTGTAGAATGAGTATCGATCTGCGTCATTTGCTTATTAATATCCTTCGTCGCTTCACTCACCTGAACTCTCGCTTTTAACGTTTTAAGTTCATTTTCCCATTTCGCAATATTGGATTTCAGCGTATTGATATTGGCCTGCATTTTTTCACATTCTGCATGAAGCTTTTCATGTTCTTTGTTCAAATGTACCGCATTTTCCTGCGCTGCCGTCTGCTTTTTAAGCGCTTCTTTAGCCAAACGATCCGCCTCTTCTGCTGAAACTTCTCCTTTTTCGGATTTTTGCACCAGAACAACAGCTTTTCCATAATAATCCTTTGAGGTCTGAACTTCACGCTCCGACTCGTTTTTCTTACGGATCGAAAGAGCTTTCAGTTGTGCTAAAGCTTCAACACTTTTCGCCAACTGATCTTTCATATCTCTTATTCCTTGTTCTGTAAGTTTAATCGGATCCTCAAATCCGTCGATTGCTGAATGAATTTCAGCTTTTCCTATATTAAACAGTCTTTTAAAAATATTCATACCAATATTTTTTATTTTATTTACTCATATTAATCATTTCCGTACTGAATTCTCCTACAAGAATCCCCAGAGAGTTGATGGAAGCCATCACCTCATTCTGTGCCATATTATCTGTTGGAAGCGTATCCCTGAAGATCACTCTTTTCCCGGAACCATCAAGTACAAAAGCTCCATGTACAATATCCCTATTCTTTTGCAACAAAGTTCTGTAGATAGATTCTGTCGGGTTTTTAATCTCAAAAAGAAACTGTTCCATGATCAGTATAGAATCTGAAACAATCAAAATCATATTCTTAATTCCGTTCGATTCTTTTTCAATAATCAAAATTGACTGACTTTCATCTTCAAAAGTTACATTGAACTCATAATCCAACAGCCACTCTTTTACTTTTTCAAAATTTTTATTCTTCATATTTGATCCTTTATTCACGATTGTATGATACAAATATAAAATTAAATTTCATGATTGCAAATATTTTTAGCAATTATTTTTAACATTTTCTCTTATATTTGCAAAAAGGATTAGACAGTTATGAGTTTTTTCGGCGTAAATATCAAGAAAATAAGACAGGTTAAAGGCTTGAGCCAAAAGTCGTTTGCAGATCTTTTCGAATTAAACCGCGGAGTCATTAGTGCTTATGAGGAAGGCCGCGCCGAACCCAAGATAGAAACCGTTTTGAAGGTTGCTCATTATTTTAGCCTTGATCTTGATGATTTTCTTACCAAAACCCTTCAGGTAAATCATTTAGCCAGTCCATCCAATATAGACAGCTTGATGTTTGTAAATGAAAACAATACCTCTTCTGAATCTCCCACCCAAAAGCAGGAGATTACTGCAGAGGAAAAAATAATGCAAAAAATTTTAGCAAATTCCGATTTGGTTTATGAATTTACCACAGCCAGCTCAACTTTTTCCCATTATCAAACCGGAGATATTCTTTTTTTAAAAACAGTCAATCCACAAAACGAAATATCCCAGACACTTTACAGTTTAAAAAACGGAAATTTGAAAATGACTCCTAATATAGATACAAAAAGTAAAGACGTTTACTATAAAATCATCGGTTATTTTTCCTTTGAGCAAAAAAATATTCTTACCAGCATATTGGAAAGAATAGAAAACTTAGAGAGAAAATAAAAAGTATTATTACATAAGCCGCATTAATTTGTACTATCCACAAACCGTTGATCAGAATATAAAATATCTATCATTCATTTAATATAAAGAAATCAGCAATTTGAAATTTTTGAAAATTTCTTTTATAGTTTTGTTTTATTAAAATTAAGACTATGATTAAAGGATTATATGAAACTCACCTTCAGGTAAGTGATTTGGAAAATGGAATACAATTCTACACTGAAGTTTTAGGATTAGAATTGGCTCACAGAGATGAAACCCGCCCGATTGCGTTTTTATGGATTGGAAAAAACAAAGAATCCATGTTGGGTTTATGGGAGCAGAAAGAAAATCTGCAGACCAGACATTTTGCTTTTACCGCCGACAAAGAAGACATTCTGAATTATTCTGTTGATTTTTTGAAAAATAACAATCTGAAGCCATACAATTTTCTGAAAGACGGAAGTACCCAACCAATGGTTTTCGCGTGGATGCCTGCTTTAGCCATTTATTTTAATGATCCTGATGGAAATCAACTGGAATTTATTTCGATTCTGGAAGGTGACGGCAAACCGGAACTGGGCGTACTTTCTTATGAGGAATGGCTGGAGAAAAAACAGAATTAAAAAATCCCGTTAATCATGTTTTAGATGCAAACGACACCGGCTAATCAAGACTTATTTATTAGATTTGCTTTTCCAAACTATTGTTTGTTTTAAATTAAATTTATGAAATATTTGTCCTCATTATTGTGTCTTTTACTTTCTATAATCACTTATTCTCAAACGACTGAAAAGACTAAAATTTATATTATTGGTGTTGTTCACGATTCGTCACCTATTCTGAACCCTCAAATGCTTTATGAATTACTGGATACCATTAAGCCCGAAATTCTACTTCAGGAAAATGACAGCAAACAAATAGCCGATTATACAAAAGAAATACGTCCTGAATCTAATGAACAGACCGCAACATTAATGTATCTGAAAAAATATCCAAAGACACTTAATCTGCCTTTTGAGTTTGAAGGACGGAACCAGTACAGAAAAGACAACGGAATGGTTCCTACAGATAATCTTACCATAAAATTGATGGACAGTCTGTATCAAAAAAATGCTTTGAGTTCTACAAATAAAATTATTTACGAAAAATATGTAAATGCCAATAAAACATTATCTGATTTTGCCAAAACTGATATTAAAAACTTAAATTCATTAGCCTTTGAAACGGTTAACAGATACAGGCAATTTATCCAACATCACGAGCTTCCCAAAATCTCTAATTCTGAAGATGTTTTTTCAAAAAAGTTTGTGATTAAACCAAATGGAGAAAAAATTTCTTATCGTGACGGTTATCAATTGTGGTGTAATTTCTGGGATCTCAGAAACAATTCCATGGCGATTAATATCATTAAAAAAGCAACCGAAAATAAAGGTAAAAAAATTGTAGTTTTAACAGGCGTACAACATAAATATTATCTGAAAGAACTGTTGGAAAAGTACTATGACGGAAATTATACTGTTATTGAATATTTTAATTAAATCTATTTATCTCTTACAAAAACAGCTCCCAAAAAAGGGAGCTATTCATATATTTTCAGATTGCTAATTGCTGCATTAATATTGGTTTAAACACCAATACAATATTTTCGCAATATTTTTCGCATCATCCACACCTCTGTGATGTGTACCTTCAAGCTTGAAATTCAGTTCGCCTAAGGCTCTTGCCATTCCGACACTTTTTCTGACGGTCGGATGCAATTCTCCGAATAATGTTTTCACATTGATATGATCATCACTCAAAGGATAATCGACATTAAATCTCCTTGCCTGATTTTGAAGCATATTCAGATCATAGTTTCCATAGCTTGCCCAAGTCAGGTCTTCAGAATCGTATTCTGCTCGCAGAATATCTAATGCATCTTCCAGCAAAATGCCTTCTTCATCAAGCATTTTCTGAGTAATAGAAGTCAGTTCCGTACAAAACGGACTTACTTTTGAGTATTGAGGTTTCACTAAGATTCCTTCATTTTGCGAAATCTTACCGGTTTTTGCATCCATGATACAAACTCCGATTTCTATGATTTCACTTTCCTGACCTCTCGGCGGTCGGTCGTTCCAACATGTAGCTTCGAGGTCTATAATTAATATATTATCTGTTGTTTTCACTTTTTAATTCTTTTATTGTTAAAAATTTACCGCAAAATTTCTCTTAAGATCTTGGCGGCATTGTAAGCATCATCTGCTCCGCTGTGGTGACTGCCTTCAAAATTCATATTGAGGAACTTTAAGGCTCTTTTTAAGCCCATCATTTTATGAAGTCCGTTATAATTTTTGAATTGGTACATTATATTTACATAATTTTCGGAAAAAGGATTTTCAATTCCGAGATAATCACATTGTTCCATGATCTGCTCTTTATCAAAATTTCCAAAACCAGCCCAGGTAAGCGAAAATGACTGATATTCATCTTTGATTTTCTGGCAGGCTTCTTCAAAATAAATTCCTTTTTCTTCTATCAGTTTTGGAGTAATTCCTGTCAGATCTGTACAAAATTTATTGATTTTAGATCTTTCAGGGATGACATAAATGCTTTGTTTCTTAGAAATTGCTTTCGTTGTTCTGTTTAATTCGCAAATTCCTATTTCTATTATATCGACTTTTTGTCCGGCGGGAATTCTATCGTTTTCCCAACACGTAGCTTCCAAATCGATGATTAATATTTCATTAGTTGTTTTCATTTTTTATTAATTTTATTCTACCTATTTTTCATTCATCTGCATTGGGCTTTACTTTTGAGAGGAGAAACGGGAAGAAATACCCTAAAGAAGAATTGCTGTTGCTACTAAAGTTGTGTAAAAATAAAAGCATAGTACGCAATGAATTTACGTATTAAAAAAGTTTCGATAAATAATTACCGAAACCATTTTTTAGTTTTTAATAATTCTTGAAATTTTTTAAAAGGATTTCAATATTTTCCTTTCCAACAGGATTCATTGAGTGACAGTAGAATTTTGGTAAGTCTAAATGATTATCCATACAATATTCTGTTAACCATTTTGCACAATCGTAGCCTGTTTTTTCAACAAATTCCTGAGAATTCGGCTCCAAATAATGTTCGTCGGCAAGGTCGTGGTCAAAAGAGATCATTTCGGGAAGTCCTTTTTCCAAAATCCTGTTGACAAACTGTTCGTAATTTCGAACGATATGCCAGTCCTTGCTCAGGAAAATATCCTGTTTTGTATAATGATATGCTTCAATCGGATATCTTATATCATCAAGAAACAGTAATCTTTTTGTTAGTTCCATTACTTTATCTTTTAATTCGAAAAGTAAATATTCAAAGCTTTGATAATACTTTTCACGTTCGTATTTGGATAAAATCCAGAACTGTTGATGCAATTTATTTCAACAATTTTCCAGCCTTCATCAGTTAAACAAATATCCATTACAAAAGCTTCTTCAAGATTAAAAATCTGGATCATTTCATTGGCGAAATTCAATCCGTCTTGTGACACGTTTTCTTCGAAAGGAGCATTATCATTAAATTTATAATATCCTGCATCGATGATTTGTCCGCCAACAATCCAAAGTCTTGCTTCTTTAATTGTTCGTTTTGCTTCTGAAACCTGAACCAGAGAATCTTCCGTAATTCTGTTGGATTTACTTTCCAGTGATTCAAAAACGAACTCTTTCCATTCTGTTTCGTTGAAAACTTTTCCTGTAAAAATTTTCGCTTCATTGTAAGGTTTAATGAATTTTAGTTCATCCATTTTCCAAATCAATTCTTCTGAAATTTTGCGAACGGAAACTTTGTGATTCAAAAGATTTTCACCGTAATATTTAGAATACACTTCATACAGGTGATTTCCTCCATAAAAAGAACCGGGAAACCAGTCGGCATTTTGTTTTGCCAGTCTTGCAATCGTCACCGAACCATACACGAAAACATCTTTTCTATCTGTTTCGAAGTCAATTTTTTCTGCAGTTGGAGGAATATTAATTACATGATAATCAATATTTAATTCTTCCAAAGCATCAAAAATCTTGTAATGATCGGGGTCTAAATATACATTAGCCTGAACTAAAAAATACATGGTTATTGGTTTTTAAGGTTTTTATTTACTTTTTACAATACCTGACAATTCCAGTTTTGCATCTTCAGGAAACCCTGAAAGACCAGGAATATCGTTGTATTCTAAAATCACTTTTTCTCCATTTTCTGTTTCCAGAACATCAATAGCAACAATATCTGCTTTGATATTTTCCTGTAACAGCTTTACTTTTTCTATCCATTCTTTTTCCGGTTCGATAATTTGATATTCCTGGGTTAATGAATTGGCTTTCCAATATTTGCCTTTTCTTTTCATTGCCCAAACCTTATCATTTATGGCCAGATAACGAATGTCATATTTATAGTTAATAAATTTTTCTGTTGTCACATAATCCTGATGAATAAAGAGTAAATCTTTCAGTTCTTCCCATTGTTCTTCGGCCGAAACCAAACTTTTTCCATATCCACCGTGATGATTTCCAACTTTAACCACAAAAGGAAATTGCATTTCCAGATTTTTCAATTGAGTTAGATTGGTTGCTACATTAAAATCAACAACGGGTAATGCTAGTTTTTTCAGTCTGTTTAGCATTGATAATCTTTCGTAACCCATTAATAATGTTGAAGCTGAATTCACACAAGGAACTCCGGAATATTCAATTAATTCCAAAATATTTCTGTGTTTGGCTTCAGGATTTATTGCTCCCAATCTCCAAAAAATCACATCCGGTTTGCAGACTCCATCTATATCAATGACATACAAAGAAGAATCTTTTACAATAAATTCTGAGGTCTGAACTTTCTTCTGAACTACATTAAATCCTGCAAAATAATTGCTCCAGTACGTTTCTCCGTTTATGATTAAAATTGTTTTCATTTTTTATTTTTTTAAGATTACACCATCATATCAGCACAATTTGAACTTGCAAATGCGTAAGGTTTTGCTTTAAACACATATCCCATTCCCAGAATATATCCCATCGCATCTTTCAAAGCAACGTTGGATTTAAAATCCGGATCGGTGTTAATGTCTGCGTGTACCTCCATTTCCACATCATAAGTTTCCAGAATAGAGCAAATGGCATAGGCGATTTCTACGGATTTGTTGACCTCTTTCAACATTCGCTCCTTGATACTGATCTTCTGTATTTCTCTTTCTTTTCTGATAAAGGTAAACGCTCCTTTTCCCTCACGAATAAAGACTACTGCCGTAGCATAATTAATCGCGTCACCATATACGTGAGAGTCGGAACCCACACACACTTTCAGTCGGTGTCCATTTGCCTGTTCGCGGATGATGGCTTCTTCTACCAGCTGTGTGATAGAGTGTTGGAAAATTTTTCCGGTCATGTTCTGCCATGTTTGTTGTTGCGTTTCCATTTTTTTAAGTTTTTTTTGTAAACCTATCTTCTCATTTTTTTAGTAGTGCTTACAGATTTAACTTTTCTTTTCAAACTGTCTTTTTTTGTCAATTTTTCAGTGAATTCCCAAACATCAGCCACGTCTTTAGTGGATTTTACTGCTTTTACGGCACTGAATCCGTTTTCACTTTCTTTTTCTAATGCATTTGCATTTTTCAGGTATCTTGTTTCCATCAGCATAGGCTCAGAAATATGAGCAACACGTGTTCCTGTTTTCATACAGCTTCTGGCTATAGCAATGAAAGACATCATACCCACCAGCATCATTTTTATTGTATCTTTCATAGTTATTGTTTTTAGTTATTAATTGTGTTGATTCATCAGGACTCGAACCTGAACAACAAGAGTCAAAGTCTTGTGTGCTGACCAATTACACTATGAATCAGTATAAATAATGAGTAATAGGTAATTAGTAATATTTTTTGCGCATTGTTTATTACTTGTTACTCATATTCGCGGAACAGACAGGAATCGAACCTGTACCTTTAGTTTTTCAGACTAACGTGCAGACCTTCTACACCACTCTTCCAAGTTTATGAATGATAATTGATAAGTTATAAATGATACTATTGCCGTTTTTATCAATTATTCTTTTTGTACGGAAAGAGGGATTCGAACCCCCAAAACCTTGAGCCTAAATCAAGTGTGTCTACCATTTCCACCATTCCCGCAAGTTTATAAGTAATGAGTAATTGGTAATCAGCCATAAAAAAATTATGTTTTATAAATTCATAATTATAACCATTGTAATAATTGCTCATTGCACATTATTCATTACTTATATTTTAGGTCTGAGAAGGTCTGTCTGATTATAAACTATGCCTGTAATGTTTTGTAAAGATCTTCTGCGCTTGACAAAACCTTCTCTTCCCATTTAATTATTTTTGTGAATTTCAATCGTCAATCTACTTTGTAGTCAATTTAAAATTCACTTGCGTAGCAAAAATTCACTATTCACTTTTTGACCATCTGATCAGGAGTCGAACCTGAACAACAAGAATACATTTCCTGCATGCTGCCATTACATTATCAGCGGTGTTGGTGGAAGCAGTAGGATTGTTCATGAATTTTTTAATTCTTTTTTAATGAATTCACGAATGCTAAGCATTTCGAGCCTACTCAGCAATGAAGCAACAGATTTACAGTCTGCCCCGACTCTCCAAATTCGGCGTACTTCCCTTTTTTATGGGTAATAAGTAATTGGTAATGAGTAATTTTCCCAATTAACTTTTAACTCTAAATTTGTGAAGAAAAACAAAGCCTGTCATTATTTTTTTAGTTTGATATAAGAACTTCTACGCTCGACAAACTTTTATTTTTTCTTCGGAACTAATCTCATTTTAGTTATTTGAGATGGTTATGGGAGTCAAACCCACTCAGCTTACGCAACGGTTTTGCAGACCGCCCCGACTCTTCCACTTCGGCGAACCATCAGATTTTATGATTAATAAGTAATTGGTAATAAGTAATTTTCCAACTCTAATTTTTCATATTTAAATTTTCATTAAAAAAATAAAGCCTGTCTTAATTTTTGTTTGATGTAAGAACTCCTGCGCTTTGACAAACTTTATTTTACCTAAAATTTATATTATGTTTAAACTTCCATCTTCTTTCATTCATCTTCTAACCTTTACCTATTAATTTTCATTTTTGAGTTAAGAAAAAGCCTGTCTACATTGTGTTTTTGGCGTAAAGATCTTCTGCGCTTGACAAACCTTTTCTCTTCTCTTTTGAAACAATTAACATTTAGTTATTTGCGATTCCGGAAAGACTCGAACTTTCAACTTCTGGTTTAACAGACCAGCGCTCTACCATTGAGCTACAGAATAATTTTTTTGTAATTTCGGAAGGGCTCAAGCCTTCAACCTTCGGCTTATGAAACCGATACTCTAACCATTGAGCTACGAAATCGTTTGTACTCCATAAGGGAATCGAACCCTTGTCGTTCGGTAGAAAGCCGAATGCACTAACCTCTATGCTAATGGAGCAAATTGTCTGGAAAGCAGGGTTCGAACCTGCGACCTCCCGCGTCCAAGGCGGGTAAACAACCATCGTTATCTTTCCAGTTTTGCAGATTCACTTCAAAATTCTTTTCCGAGAGACAGTCGGAGCCGAAAATTTTCCGTGAATCTATGCGGTCTACGCGAGAATCGAACTCGCAGTGCCTGAGCGACAGTCAGGTAGGTTACCATTACCTCAATAGACCTTTTTTTGCGGAGAGCAAAGGAATCGAACCTTCACTACTGTCGTAGAACTCATTAGCAGTAAGCCGCAACAAACCAATATTTGCCTACTCTCCTTTTGTGATTCCGACAGGACTCGAACCTGTAACCCTGGGTTTAGAAAACCCATGCTCTATCCAGTTGAGCTACGGAACCTTAGTAATCCCAGAAAGATTTGAACTTTCAACCCCTAGTTTAAAAGACTAGTGCTCTAAGCATTTGAGCTATGAGATTTTCACTTTGGGTATCTCCGGGGATCGAACCCTGTTCTCCGGTGCCACAAACCGACGCTTTACCAAATAAGCTAAAGAAACCATAAAAAAAGCGCCTCTTTTTTGGAGGCGCTTTATATTTTTTGACGTGTCGCTATATTAGCTGACCCATTTATATAAGCACCTTTTATCCACAAATTCACTATCAAGAAGAATAATACAAGCATACCCTTGCCCCATCGGCTCTACACCGCGTTGTCTTGAAGATAAATTAGATATGTTATGTAATTGTTTCATTTTATTTTTCTTGTTTTAAAAAAGTTTTTTTGAAAGGCTGAAAACTTGTTGCTTTCAATTTTCGGTTGCAAAGTAAGGATGAAATTTTTTAACTCGCAAATTTATTTTTTTAATTAACCATTTGAAAATCAATGTATTAAATTTAATATTTAGAATAGAGAATTTCCGTCCGCAATATTTTGCAGATGTCTTAAATACCTAAATGACTGTCTCTCATCGGGTTATTGATCACGCTCTATTTTCTTATTAATTGTTCATTTTTCTTTAAATAATTTTCACTTTTATGGTTATTTTTTTTCATTCTAAATAATTTCTACTCTAAAAACACAAAAAACGCCCCGATCATCGAGGCGTTTCTGCAGTATTTTGATTAAATTTTTACGGGTTTATTGTAAATAATTTTCAAAGCAAGCACATTTCGCCTCATCCAATATCATCCATTCATATCCAAACGATCCCTTTATTGCAGGGCGATCGCATAGATTTAAACTGATATGTGCTCTTTGTATTGTCATAATTTTATTGGTGCAAAGATAAAGGTTTTTCTTATTCGTTTATAATTTTTCACAATTGAGAGGAGTAAACACGATGATATTAAAGGTGATTTTATACATTTATTTCAACTTCTATTTCCTTTATTCATCAGCGCATCCAATTCTTCAAGATCCTTTAATAAACTTCCCTGATAATCATATAAACTCTTATGTTCGGTAGTTCTAATTATTACAATTTCTTTAGCTTCCATTAAAGAAAGATCAGGCAAAATTTCTCTGATTTTCTTAACAGCAAATAATGGAGATTTATATTTTTCCATTATTTCATCTACAATTTCGTAGACATTTTTATCTTCATGTTTTATGTAAAAGTATTTATTAGTATTATCCATTTAAATTTAAACCACTCATTCTTTCATTTGTAAATCAATCAATTTCTAAACATCTTATTCCTTCCTGTCTTATACCTCGAAATATCCTTCAAAATCACTTCATCATTTGGATTGAAATGCTTCAGATCATTTACAATCTCGGAACGGTTGCTAATATTTTCAGCAATAATATGATAAGCAATATCTCTTGTAGGCTTCTGCAATCGCTGATCTTTTTTGAATTCAATTTTCATTGCTTCCAGATAAATCAGCTTTTTATCTGATGAGGTTTCCTTATACAAATGCTGAATTTCTTTTTCCAGTGTATTGATTTCAGAAATATTAGAGAAATAGTTATTAAGACAATTCAATGCTTCTTTATTTTCTCTCCAGCCTTGCAATAAAATATCTTGAGCTTTTTGTGAGGATTCCATTTTGTTCCGGTAAATCAAAGATGCTTTTACCATCTGGTGGCTCTGCGTATAATCATCAACCACCATCTGATAAAATATCAATGCATTTCCAAGATCGTTGATTTCTTTATATAAATCTCCGACTTTTTCTTTTTGCTGAAGTTCTTTATATAATGTAATGGCTTTATCATACTGCTTAGCTTTCACATAACAATTGGCAGCATCTGCTTTACTTTGTACTTTTCTAAGAAAAACAACAGCCGCCTCGTTGTAAAACCCTCCCTGTTCCAGGGTTGAAGCGGCACGATAATTATCTTTTAAAAGGTTCATATAAACGATAGCTGCTTTTTTATATTCATTATCCTCGATATGTTTTCTGGCAATATCTTCATACATGCTTCTCAACTTGTCAAACAATGAAGTATCTATATATGAACCACTACTACTCCCATAAGTTGTTCTTGCCGGAGGAAGCGGATCTTTTTCCTGATTTTGAAGAATGACGATAAGCACAATGGCAATAGCAGCAAAAAATATAAACTTGAATACACTTCCCAAAATATTCTCGATATCCATCCGGGATGACTGGGCAATAATGGCAATCACCTTAAAAATCACAAGAATAAAAAAAGCCGTCAAAAACTTTTCTATAAACTTTTGCTTTTTCATTTTTTCCTTGATTTTAAAATGTTTTCATCTTCACTAAACAAACGGTAAAGGAGAATAGCTACTGCTGCTATCAACAGCCAAACCAGCCAATTGTACCCGAAAGAATTGATAAGCGGATAAAAAATATACAGTAATGCAGCTCCTAAAATAGCAATCAAAATTATTTTAATTCCATCAGATACATAATCTCCTCCCATATATAGCGGCTTTTTCCTGATAAAATAAGAATAAGCAAACACGGCTCCCACAATGAACAGTAAAAACCATGTGATTTCGGAAAGTGTAATTTCTCTTTTTTCAGGAATCTGGTTTTTTACTTCAACTGTTCTTTTTCCTGCATTTTCATTCAATACAATTTGAGGGTCAGTTTCATGGGAAGTCCCATAAATTCTGGCCAAAGAATCTCTGAGCAGTCTTTTTCTTATTTCAAGCACATCATCTGCATACAGTTCCTTTGAACCTTTGGACATTTTGCTTGAAGAATCTTTCATAATAGAATCCAGGATTTTCTTATGATAATTCTTTGTTTTAAGTTCTACGACATGATCTATTTTTTTCAGGTACATCTTTTTTAATGAATCTCTGAATTTCTTTTCTTTGGCTCTGTATTCTTCAATTTTCCATAGCATTTCCGCCTTTCCTTCTTTGGTGTTGACCGTTCGTTTATAATCACTGATCAGCCAACTTCTCTCATTTCCAAATAGAGAGTCTACTTTTCTGTCGATCTCTGTAAATCCTGATTCAAAAACCAATCCCTCGTTGTTTTCGGTATAAGGATTTGTTTCAACGGTATTCTCACTGTACGAATCAGCAGAAAGTTCCTGTTCCTGCCTCGCCTGATTTCTTCCAAAATCGATTGCGAAAATAATTACTACAATAAGCGCTAAAATGATAATAAACATCTTTTGAGGGCCTGTTATCTTACCTGTTTTCCCACTTTCTTTCGAGGGAGCTTCGCTTCCGAAACCGCCGAACATTCCCCAATTAAAGTTTCCGAAGCCTCCCTCACCTCGCAAAGCTGAATGAATGTCTAACGGAATTCCGAGATAAACGGCACGTTCAGGATATTTTTTTAAATATTCGATGTATTTTAAAATCTCATTTTCATCTCCTGCTTTTAATTTTTCCATATCGAACGGCAGATTTTTCATCCATTCTTCATCTGTTATAGGTTTCAAAAGACTTTCCAACAGTTCATCATCATTCATATTCACTTTATAGCTTCGGATCTTTTGCGGAATGAAAACACCATTTGAAGGCTTTTTTAATCTGGCTTCCGTTTTCGGAGATTCTTGTAATAATGAAACCCAGTCTATTGCTTCATTTAATTTGACCAATCCGAAATCAGGATGCATAATGATGTATTTGGCCTCTATATTTTTCCAGTCATCAGAAGTAATTCTAGGATAAAAATCTGTATTCTCGGGAATAAATAATGTATTATCAAAACATTGAAAGTATGCGTTTTTCCCAATATCTCCAGGAGCGTGACCTCCAAAGATAATGAGGCAGCCATATAAAACATTGGGGTTAAAAGAAGGAATTGCAAATGATTGTACAGCATTAAGATCTATCCCCAACGATTCTATTTCGCGGAACCACACCAAAGGTGAGGGACTTTTTATAAGAATTCCCCGTTTGGGATAATTGTTTTTCGGAAACGGTCTAATCTTTAATTCCATATTCCAATACTTGATCTATAAAAGGTTGTAAACAATCTTCACACATTTCTTTAATCGTTCTTACTTTCAGTAATGTGTGATCCGGTAAAAAATATTCTGCTCCTCCAAATTCCGTCTCTGTAGCCAATGCCATGACAGCATTTGTTGTAGTTGGCATATAAAATTCCGGTATGTTGGCATTAATACTTCTGAAAGTAAGCATTCCACGGGAATCCGCAATGATTTCGCTTCCATCTGAGAATGTAAATTTATTTTTATTCTGATGGGCTACCAAAAAGAATGGAGATTGGTTTTTAAATAAATAGACAGAAGCACCCAATATGCTCAGTTCATTTTTAGAAACGACCAGATTGCGATTTTCATTAATGGCGATATGGATAAAATTACTGATAAATTTATAGCTGTTATGCTGGAGTTTCTCAACCTCAATTTTTACTTTTTCTATATTTTTAGCAATCTCAGGATCATTTTTTACAGCTTCCAAAGAAACCTCACCTTCCAGATTGATCTCAAAAATGGTAGGTAAATTACTTTGATGCAAGTAAAAATGTCTGTTAAAGTACACCAGTTCCATATTCACCGGTACCTCAAAACCGGAAACATTCAGTTCTGAGTATTCTTTTGTTTCAATATTAAGTTTTGAAACCAGGTTTTTATCCGGCTGATACTGACAGAGAATAAACTGCTGCTGTTTATTTTTAGCCAATGCAAATATTCCTTTGTCCTTTACAGAAATTCCTTCAAACAACACTTCGCAGCCCCGCAGAGTACTGTACACACTATAGTAATTTTTGTTATAGTAATTATCCGATAGATAAGTTCTCAACAATTGCTTTTTACTGCTTAGAATAAAAAATTCCCCTTCATACATAAACTTCGCAATCTTCTGTTGCGGAATTGGAAAAAGTAGAGGATAATTGAGAGGAACTTCTGTTTTTTCTCCTTTTGTACTCTGGCTGACCGTTCTTTTAGCTTTACGGTACGGAGGATCCGCCCAAAGTTCTTTCAGAGGAAGCAGAATTTTTTGAATATGTTTTCTTGCCCCTAAATGGTGCTTATAAAAATTCAGTTCTCCATCGGAAGAAGTCGTTACCAAAAATTTCAACCGGTTTCTGTTTTCATGAATTACTTTCTGAAGATTTTCATTAGCCAAATTTTCATGATTTGTAATAAAAAATACTTCGAGGTCTTTTTCCGAATGTTCTTTTTTGAAAAACAAATCTAAAGTTTCCGAAACATCCAATGTTCCGCTTACCAGATTCAGGTTTTCAATTACATCTTCCACAGTATCAAGTGTCATCGCAATACTGGATTGTCCCAAAGCATAGACTTTACATTCGGAATGTGCTTTAGGATGTTTTATCACAGCAAGTGCAGAAGCAAAAGACAAAACTTTCGGGGTTCCCCAGTTTTTCAGGGAAGTATCTATAAGAATAATTCTTTCAAAAACGTTTTCTTCCGGCGGTATTTCTCTCTGGATATACAAGGCTTCATTATTGGCTATGCGGTTCATAAAAACCTCATCTTCATTGGCAAACTCCGACAACAGCATTCTGTGGAGATCTCCTTTATTCGCAATATCGGAAACTCCTCCAATCGGCTGTTCCCCGGGAGAAAGATGTCGCATCGGAATTTTAAGCCCGCTCCAGATCCTTTTTATTAAACTTCCTACCTGAAATGTTTTTGGTTCTTCAATAAGTTCCTGAATAAAATCTTTTTCAGATTCTGTGGTTATTTGTTTTCCTACTACTTCCTCTTTAATTTCAGGTTCTTCCACCAAACCACGCATAGCTTTAATGATGGATTCTGTCGTTGGAAATTTATTCTGAATATGTGATAAAGTTTCAATATCTCTATAGAAAACATCATTTGTCAGTACAAGCTTCTGTGCCGCATCCGCAATTTTTTGGGGACCTCTGTAATATGTTGTCAGAATATATTCCGATTCTTCAGGAAAAACTGAATAAACTGTATCTTTAAAAATCGTTTGAAAAAGATTAATCCTGTTTTGTCCTTTTTTTAGGGAACTTCCTATTTTACTAAGATTTTCCAATAACTGACAGGCATTTGTAATATCCAGATTGAAGGTGCTCGTTTTCTCTGTCCTTAATTTTCTCAAAAAATAAAAGACACCATCAAGATTAAGATAACCCTCCTGAGTTGCATACACTGTGAGAAGAAAGGCCCCGAAAGATGGAAAACCTTGAGGCTGCAATTCTTTCAAAACTTCAAGAATATAAGGTCTGTAAGCGATTGCACCCACATTCGGAACCGAAACAAGGTTATTTTCAGGATATCCCGAAGGATCACGAACATCCTTATCTGTGATCCATTCCCAGAAATAATTTTCGTATGATTGAAAATAACTTACTAAATCCATTCTCTCGCTTTTTGAGTCAGACGGAATGAGCTTACTGATAATTTTTTGAAATCATCTTTATTAATCGGCATGTAACTTCCGCTTTCATTCCATAACAGCCATTTGTCGGAATCTCTGTTATATTTTTTCTGTAATAAAGAGCTTAGATTTTTAAATTCAAAATCAAATCCGCTTGGTAAAAGATGATTATCTTTTATCCAAAAAGTTCTACCGGGAAAGCTCAGCAAAGGTGTTCCCAGAAATAGAGCCTGGTCATTCACAATTACCCAATCCAGCTTTTCCAGCTTAAATTTCGGAATCTCAATAATTTTATCTTTAATCTCGTTGATGGAACATAAAAGTGCAGCAGCAGGAAATTCATGTTCTCCTTTTTTGAGATGAACCTCAATCTTTTCATCAATTCCAAAAAAATTATGATTGGATGAAGGAAAAGTTAGTTTCAAGGCTTTATCAAGTGGTGACCAAAGCAGGGCCGTTCTCACTTTTTTACTTGGGAGCAAAGCATTCCTTTTAAATAAAAGTCCGTTCTTTAATTCATAGATAATACAATTGGGAAGCTGTCTAATTTCTGCTGAAACCGCTTGTTCAAGCGTAAAGCCTTTTAACCAAATGCCATCATCATCTGCTGCGATCTGAATATTTTTCCAATCGCGGATGGTGCCTAAGGAATATTCGTCCTTACGGGGGATTTCTGCCCAAAATTCTTTTAAACGCTCTGAAGAATCTTCTGCCATAAATTTTCAATTTCTTTTTGGATAAACTGTTTCTGCTCTGCATTGGTAATCCAGTCACAACGGGTCTGAAGATATCTCAGCTTGTCTTTGATCACATTTTGTTCTTCAAAACTCAATCCTCCGATTTCCCACTGATCGATCAGCATTTTCACATCTTTCATCACTTCTTCCGGATTCGGAGTCTTATTTTGTAAAGCTTGCGGATGAGATTGAGGATTGTTCTCTTTTTCAATCGTTCTGTTGATGATTCCTTCCAGAATTTCAATCTGCTCTTCGGTATCCCAAATATGTTTCAATATCCATAAGTCCGATAAAATTGCTTCGTTTCTTCCGCAAATTAAGGCGCTTGCAGCAATAAGGTTCTGCATTTTTACTGCTCTACGGTCGGAGATTGTGATTCCTGTATTTCGCAGACTGATAATCGTATTAAGATATACTTCATAAATCGGCTTCAAATCTACATTCTTACATAAGGTCTGAAGTTCTTTTATTTCGTGAGTCAAAATTTCAGGAATCTCTGAGTCTATCGTAGTTTCAAGTTTCCTTCCGGCTAAAAGAACCTGCTGAAGAAGATCCGGATTGACATAATCTACATTAATTCTTACTAAAAAACGGTCGAAAAGCGCGCTCAAAGCTTCATCTTCGGGAAGAACATTACTTGCTCCCACAAACATCAATGCAGGAAGATGTTTGGTTTCTTTACCTCGTTTGAAAATCTTTTCGTTCAGAGCCATTAGCAGAGAATTCAAAATTGCAGAATTGGCATTAAAAATCTCATCAAGAAAAATGACGGAAGCTTCCGGCATCATTCCGTCAGTATTGGTAAAAAGTTCACCCTCCTTCAGTTTTCTGATATCAAATGGTCCGAAAATTTCATTCGGTTCTGTAAATCTGGTGAGAAGATATTCAAAATTCTTTCCGTCTTTTACCGTTTTTGCCAAGGTCCTTACCAACGCAGATTTTGCGGTACCGGGAGGACCGTACAAAAATGCATTTTCTCTTGCCAGCAGACAGATTCCCAATAAATCTACCACATCATTTTTGCCGACAAATGTATTCTTTACATAATTAAGAACATTGTTTAATTTTTCAATATTGTGAGTCATTATGATCTGTTTTATTTATTTTTAATTCTTTCCAGAAAACATTTTTATACCATCCGAATTCTGCAGTCAATAATTCATGGATGCAAGGAATTTCTGCCAGTCTGTATGTTTTGTTATCTACAATTCTTTCAAGATAGAGTTTTCTATAGGTTGTATCTTTCAGTTCCTCTCTCCAATTCAAATGTTCAAGCTCCAGATCGAGCTCAACTCCGGAATAGTGAAATTGTTTTAGAATATTCTCGAGTAATGGTATTAACGGATCGTCTGCATCTACATTTTTCAGAGCGATTACAATCTGTGGTAAAAATCTTAATGACAGATCTGCAGATAATTTTGACGAGAGATTGAGTTTCCCTTTAAATCCAGGAATCAATTTTACAAGGTCTTTTTCTGTATTTTCACGAACAAGATAAAGCTGAACGCTGTGGTATAGGATTTTTGCAGCCCAAATCGCAGCTTCTTTATCAAACGGAATCTGATCAGACAAGAACTCCAGTCTTTCTTTTTCAAATTCCGTTTCAAAATATTCTGCCACTTCCTGCTCTTCTTTTGGAGAAATCTTTTTTACATCGGCAAAAATGGTGATGCATTCTTCCTTCCGGAGCAGAAATAAAGTGTCTAAAAATGGGGATTTAATTTCCATGATAAACAAAAATATAATTATTTCTCAGAGAATAAAACTTTTAACTCAATGATTGAAAATTAAATACCGCTTTTCTTTATAAAATAGTATTAAAAAGTTACAAAAAGGATTATATCGATAAAAAAATCGGCTCAGATCTTCGATCTGAGCCGATGCAAAGTAAAGAAGTTTACTTTGAGAATCATAAGCTATTTTATAATCTCAATAATGTTGTTTTCAGGATCGAGAATCACGCTTTCGTAGTATCCATCGCCGGAAGTTCTTGGTTCCCCCACAACTTTATAACCGTCATTTCTTAATAATTCAGTCATTTCATCAACTTTTTCCTTACTTCCTGTAGAAAACGCAAGATGAGTGATTCCGAATTTCTGAGCTTCAAAGGAACCGTTCCCTTCCTGAATATCGGGTCTTGTCATGATTTCCAACCGGCTTCCGTTTTCAAAACTTAAGAAATAAGATTCAAAGTTTTTTACAGTATTATGATATTTTTCATTAGAAATTGCCCCAAAATATTTCTCATAAAAACTTTTCATCTCTTCTAAATCCTTTACCCAAAAAGCAACGTGTTCTATTTTCATTTAATCTTTGTTTTTATATTAATTTTTGTTTAATTATCATTTCACATGAATATCAGAGCCTCATAAATTATAGACAAAACTATTGAATTAAATTCATGTCATTCTTCTCAAATACGAAGAAAAAGCTTCCTTGATTAATTTTACTAAAAAAACTATTACCAATTAAAAAAAATTTATGAAACAGCAAATTCACAACCCTCTATTCACATATTTGTTATATTTGCAGCTTCAAAATAAAATTATGAGTATTCACATTAGTGCAAAAAAAGGAGAAATTGCTAAAGTAGTGTTGCAACCGGGAGATCCGCTTCGTGCACAATATATTGCTGAAAATTATCTGGAGAATGCAAAATTAGTAAGCAAAACAAGAGGTATTTTCTATTATACAGGTCTTTACAAAGGAAAAGAAATCACTGTTGGTGCTAGTGGAATGGGTTTTCCAAGTATCGGAATCTATTCTTTTGAATTGTTTACAGAATATGAAGTGGATACGATTATCAGAATCGGAACTTGTGGCGCTTATACAACAGATTTGAAAACTTTTGATATTTTAAACGTTGAAAAAGCAGCAAGTGAAAGTACGTACGCCAAATTTGCATGGGAAATTGAAGACGAAATTCTTTCTCATCAAGGAAATATTTTTGATACCATCAATGCAACTGCTGAGGAATTATCGCTAACAACAAAAGCAATTAATGTTCACAGTAGTGATATTTTCTACAGAAAAGATCCTGCTGTTCCTGCTATTGCTACAAAATACAACTGTCCTGCTGTAGAAATGGAAGCCTTTGGATTATTTGCCAATGCTCAATATTTAGGAAAGAGTGCAGCAACCATTCTTACCGTAACGGATATCATTCCTACCCACGAAAAAATTTCTGCTGATGAAAGGGAGAAAGCTTTGAAACCGATGATGGAACTTGCTTTGGAATCGGCAATTAAGAGTTTATAAGTTTAGCTATTTTACAATTTAGCTTACATAAAAAAAGAGTTTTACTTTATCTGTAAAACTCTTTTTTATATTCTGAAAAAATTCCGGGCAACTTCTGTCGTTTCTTCAGCGACTTCGGAAATACTGATTTTCTTTATATTCGCAATAGTTTGGGCAACATAAGGCAAATATGAAGGTTCATTTCTGCGATTTTGTATTCTAGGCATATTTTTCGGAAGCATAAACGGTGCATCGGTTTCAATCATCATTCTGTCTAGCGGAATATATTTAATCACTTCTTCCAAATGCTTAAATCTGTTTTGATCGCTTATTGCTCCGGTAAACCCTAAGTAAAATCCTTTATCTAAATAAACTCTCGCTTCCTCTAAAGTTCCGGTAAAACAGTGAACAACAGCGTTGGGAAGTTTGGATAAATACTCGTCCGTAATTTCATTAAATCTTTTGAAAGCTGATCTTTCATGAAGAAAAAGTGGTTTATTAATTTCAATTGATATTTCCAGTTGGGCGCGATAGCATTTTTCCTGAACGGGTCTTGGTGAAAAATCTCTGTCAAAATCCAATCCGCATTCTCCAACGGAAACCACATGATTGTGTTTTAATAGTTTTCTTAGCTCATTACTGCTTTCATGAGTAAAAGATTTTGCATCGTGAGGGTGAATTCCCGCTGTTGAAAAGAGAACATCCTGATAACTTTCTGCTATTTCAGCCGATTCTTTACTTCCTTTTAAACTTGTTCCTGTAAGAATCATTTGTTCTACTCCATTATCTAAAGCTCGATTGATCACTTCTTCTTGTTCGTTGTAAAATTGTTTATTGGTTAAATTGATACCAATGTCGATAAATGTGTTCATTTTTTAAATTTTTAAACTGCAAATATTCATACCCAGTACGCAATCTTTTTTCATCCTTTATGATTCATTCATAAAAACTTCAAGAAAACCAATCAAATGTTGTCCGCCATGACTCCATCGGATTCCGTGGCCGTCCTTTTCCCGCACTTCAAAAACAAGCTCATGCTTATAATGAAAGAATACATTCCACCAGGTTTTATTTTCTAAAATGGAATTAATTTTTTCCATGACCTTCTGTTGTTTTTGTTCATTATTTCCTTTTATTTCACCCCAAAATGCATCATCCATTCTTCCAACGTGTTTTTCCCAAGCTCTCTGTGCGATCGTTATTTCATCATTAAATGGTTTCTGACAAGCCTCAAACAAAGTTTTTTTCAAAGGTGGAATTGCATTTTCATCACGAATACTTGCTGAGGTCAGTCTTTGTCCCAAAATATTCAGCCAGTGTTCAAACGGAATTTCTTCCAATTTTTGAATTTTAATTTCATCAGGTTCTTCACTTTTGAAAATGGTTAAAAACAAATTAAAGCTCTCCGCTCTATTAATTTTTATTTCTTCATCGAAATAAGGAAGTTCCCAATCTGAAATTTTACATTGAAAATTTTGGATATTTTTACTTAAAGTATCCAGATGTTCTGCTTCTAAAATTGCTTTATATTTTTCTTTCCAGGCTTCAGAAAATAATGGAATATATTTTTCTAAAAGATTCATTTTAATACATTTTTACAAGATTAACAGGTAACTTTTCTTCATCAACTAAATATTGAATAAGATTAACCCATTTTTTACAGTTATCCAAAATCCAGGCATCGGAAGAAATGACAATTCCTGCATTTTCAGATAAAAATTTATCCGGATTAAATTCCAAACCCACTTCCCAGTTTAATTTATTTTCCAGAGCAAAGTCCAGAATCATTTGTTTAATTCTGCCACTGTTGGAAACCGGTTTATCAAAAATCCAGATCATCTTTTCGGCTTTGGAAATACTATAAAATTTAGCAACCCATTCTATTGCAGATGAAGTCTGATTTACTCTTTTATAAGTTCCGTAAACTTCGGACAAATCACGAAAACAACTGTCTAAACCTTCAAAAATATAGGCTTCAGAAAGCAAACTTTCCAACAGAATCAAAACATTAAAACCATCCAGATAAATAACTTTATTTTCAAGTTCTGAAGTCCCCATTTGTTTAGATTTTCTATTTTGAATCTGTATATCCGATGCGGAAGCTCCACGAATTGCCTGAATTTGCCGGATTTTCAGTCGGTATCTGTTTCCCACAAGTTCAGAAGATGCTTTTTCAGCATAGTTGCGACTCAATAAATAGTGCATATCCTGAACCGCCGATCTTAATTTTTCTATCTGCTTTTCAGAACCAAATAAAGGGTCATCTCCTGTATTTTTTCCACGGTTTCTGTTATTCATACTCAAAAATAGAATTTTTAATGAAAACCTTTACAACCCATATAAAAGATTTAGGTTCGGGATTAAAAAGCTTGTTAATTATAAAATTGGGGAAATAAAGCATCAGTAAAAAATGCAGAAATGCAATTTATATCTTAAAAAATAAGTCAATAAAAACCTTTCAATACCTTATAAGATAAAGAAATACACTTACCCTTATCATAAAAAATAAGATATTATAAAAAATCCATTACATATTATATAAAATTATTACATTTAGAGACGCTCATTTTTCAACAAAATATCAATTTTAATTCATAAATGATATTGAAAAATGAATATATCTTAGAATTCCAAAAAAATAATAACCATGAAAAAACAAATTTTTGGAATATCTAGCCCAACAAATGCAATCGATTGCATTTTACTATTAAATGAATTTAAATTAAAATATAATGGCAATTACAATTGGTAACAAAGAATACTTCAAAGGAATCGGGAAAATACAGTTTGAGGGAAGAGAATCTGACAATCCTTTGGCTTTTAAATTTTATGACGAAAACAGAGTCGTTCGCGGAAAAACCATGAAAGACTATTTCAAATTTGCAACGGCTTACTGGCATACCTTCTGTGCAACAGGCGGAGATCCGTTTGGGGTAGGAACACAGCAATTTGATTGGTTAACGGCAGCAGACGCTCAGCAAAGAGCGACAGAAAAAATGGATGCTGCATTTGAATTTTTCACAAAGCTAGGTGTTCCGTATTACTGTTTCCACGATTATGATTTGATTGACGAGGCAGAGAATTTTGTAGCGTCTACCAAAAGATTGGAATTTATTACGGATTATGCTAAAGAAAAACAGGCTGCTTCGGGCGTAAAATTGTTGTGGGGAACTTCCAATTGTTTCTCTAATGCAAGATTCATGAATGGTGCAGCTACCAATCCTTCGTTTGATGTATTGGCTTATGCAGGTGGACAGGTAAAAAACGCTTTGGATGCTACGATTAAATTAGGCGGAGAAAATTACGTGTTCTGGGGAGGCCGAGAAGGTTATATGTCTTTACTGAACACTGATATGAAACGGGAGCAGGAACATATGGCAAAATTCTTACATATGGCTAAAGATTATGCCCGTTCGCAAGGTTTTACAGGAACTTTTTTCATTGAACCTAAACCAATGGAGCCTACAAAACATCAGTATGATTTTGATGCGGCAACTTGTTTAAATTTCCTTCGTCAGTATGACTTGTTAAATGATTTTAAACTTAATCTGGAAGTTAACCACGCTACGTTGGCTCAGCATACTTTTGAGCATGAACTTCAGGTAGCCGCAGACAATAATGTTTTGGGGAGCATTGATGCCAACAGAGGAGATTACCAGAACGGTTGGGATACAGACCAATTCCCGGTTGATTTATATGAAATGACACAGGCGATGCTGGTAATTATCCAAGCCGGAGGTTTTCAGGGTGGAGGTGTCAATTTTGATGCTAAAATCAGAAGAAATTCAACGGATCTGGAAGACATTTTCATCGCTCATATTAGCGGAATGGACAATTTTGCCAGAGCATTCCTTGCTGCAGATGCTATTTTAGAAAAATCGAAATATTCTGAAATCAGAACCAACAGATATTCTTCTTTTGATACCGGAAAGGGTAAAGATTTTGAAGACGGAAAACTTTCTTTATCGGATTTGGCATCTTATGCAGAAGGCCTCGGAGAAGTAGGAAGAGAAAGCGGCAAACAGGAATATCTGGAAAGCCTGATAAATCAGTATTTATAAATCTTCGGCAAATTCTAAATAAAAAACACAAATTTAACCTTACTTAAACTATATGAAACTATGCAAATAATAGATTCTGGACCTCAGTATTCTTCGGGAACGAAAGCACAGATCAACATGGTGTACGTTACTGTTCTTACTTTGGTGGCAACTTTGGGAGGGCTTCTGTTCGGGTATGATACTGCTGTGATCTCGGGAGCTGAAAAATCTATTCAGGAATACCTTATTATTCCTCTAGGTTTAAGTTCATTGGCACATGGAGCCACCATATCAAGCGCATTGATCGGATGTATTATTGGTGGTGCTGTTTCCGGATATTTTTCTACCAAATTGGGAAGAAAGAAATCTTTGATGCTTGCTGCTTTCTTATTTTTCATCAGTGCTCTGGGAGCCGCTTATCCGGAGTTTTTATTTTTTAAACAAGGTGAACATTCCATGGGTGTTCTCCTGGCTTTTAACTTTTACAGAATTATTGGAGGAATTGGTGTAGGTCTTGCTTCGGCAGTCTGCCCAATGTACATCGGAGAAATTGCTCCAGCAGAAATCCGTGGAAAACTTGTTTCTCTGAATCAGTTTGCTATTATATTCGGGATGCTGGTTGTTTATTTTGTAAACTGGGGAATTGCAAGCGGACAGACAATAGAATGGATCAATGAAATCGGATGGAGATATATGTTTTTATCATTAACCATCCCTTCTGCTCTATTTGGAATCTTATTGTTTTTTGTTCCCGAAACTCCCCGTTATCTTACGTTTATTAAAAAAGATGAGGAAGCTTTACAAATCCTGACAAAAATTAATGGACCAGATAGAGCCAGAGAAATTTTTGCAGAAATAAAAGGAACTGTAGCAGAAGCTAAAAGTGAGATTTTTGCATTTGGGAAAACGGTCATCGTAATAGGAATTTTATTATCTGTTTTTCAACAGTTTGTAGGAATTAATGTGGCTTTATATTATGCTCCAAGAATTTTTGAAAGTATGGGCGTTCACAAAGATGCCTCAATGCTTCAGACCGTTGTAATGGGACTTGTGAATGTAGTTTTTACAGTCATTGCCATTTTTACGGTAGATAAATGGGGAAGAAAACCTCTTCTGATTGTCGGTTCTATAGGAATGGCCATCGGAATGTTTGCTATTGCAATATTCTCTTATCTGCATGTGATTGGGATTGCTACTTTGATATTTATAATCATTTATACGGCTTCATTTATGATGTCGTGGGGACCGATTTGCTGGGTTTTGATTTCTGAAATTTTCCCCAATAAAATAAGAGGAGGAGCTATTGCCATTGCTGTTGCGGCTCAATGGGCAGCCAATTATCTTATTTCTTCAACGTATCCTTTCATGATGGAATTCAGCGGAGCATTTACTTATGGTTTTTATGGTGTAATGAGTGTTCTTTCTTTAGTATTTGTCTGGAAATGGGTTCCTGAAACTAAAGGTCAGTCTCTTGAACAGATCGAAAAATTCTGGAAAAAGTAATTATTTTTTTCATATAATCAGTTGAATGAGGGCATCAGATTTTGATGCTCTTTTTTAATTTTCATACACCTCCATATTTTTATTAATTTTTCAAATTAATTCTCAAAATTTTAAAAGAAAATTCTTAAACTTGGAGATTATTTAAAATATTCCATTAGCATATGAAAAAAACACTACTTTTTTGCCTTATTGTGTTTTCAGTTTTCAGTTCCAATCTTCTATTTTCACAAACAAAAGAATTTAAACCCGGTAACTATTGTACAAAAACAGAACGATATTGCTTACATGTATTGGAAGGAAACAAGTTTAAAGAAACATTTTCGTTTGATATTACCACATTCACTACAGGAACCTACCAAATCGGGAATGATGTTTTAACCTTATTATATGAAGGTACTGAAAAGGAAAATACTCCGGACAGATTATTTAAAATCGTAACTATTAAAGATGATAAGCTTGTTTTAAAAACTGAAAATCCTGAACAAAAGATTGCTCTTTATAAAAAATAAGAAAAAAGCAGCTTTTCAGCTATCGGTGTCATTAATTTGATTAAATTTACGTCTATTCTGAAAGGAGTATGGAAGGAAAATTTAACGTTAGTCCAGAATACCTATGACAAAGAAAAATGCCACTATTTATGACATCTCAAAAAAGCTAAACATAAGTGTAGCAACAGTTTCAAGGGCATTGAACAATCATCCGAGAATCAGCCAGGCAACTAAAGAACTTGTAGTAAAAACCGCAAAGGAAATGAACTACAAGCAAAATAATCTTGCCAAGGCCCTGAAAAGTGGAGAAACTAAAAATGTAGGGATCATTGTTCCGTTTGTAAATACGAATTTTTTCTCGTCGGTAATCCGCGGTATTGAAGAAGAGCTTTCTTCGTATGGCTATCATGTAATTATCTGTCAAAGCCATGAAGACGTAAATATTGAAAAAAAGCATTTAAATACACTACTTAATGCTCAGGTTGACGGAATTTTCATGTCTGTTTCCAGAACGACTGTAGATACGGAACATATCCAGCATATTCTAAATACTTCGAATACCCCGATTATATTTTTTGACCGAAAAAAAGATATTCCCGGAATCAGTACGGTAACGGTAGACGATTACAGAGGAGGTTATATGGCTACTGAACATCTGATAAAAGAAGGCTACAGAAATATCTGTCACTTTTCTGGTGATTTAAACCTTGAAATTTATCAAAACCGTCTTAATGGTTATAAACAGGCCTTAATTGATCATAATTTACCTGTAAAGGAAGACAACATAATCTCTACCGGAAGTTCTATTGATGCCGGTATTGAAGCTATAAAAAAGCTATGGAGTAAAAAATCGGTTCCTGATGCTATTTTTTCTTCGAGTGATTTCGCCGCATTAGGAGCTTGTCAGGAATTGAAGAAGCGTAAAATAAAAATCCCTGAAGAAGTAGCCGTTATTGGCTTTTCCAATGAACCTTTTACCCAGTTTATGGAACTTCCTATGAGCTCTGTGGATCAAACTCCCGTTACCATGGGACAAATGGCGGGACAGGTTTTCCTGGATCGTATTAAAGATAATTCTTCGGGCGTTTCTATTGAGAAAAAAGTGGTTTTGAAACCGCAGATTTATATTAGGAAGTCTTCGAAGAGGAAGTAAGTTACTTTATTTAAAAGCTTCCATTAAGAATTAAAAGTTTATTTTAAATTCCTAAAATTAAGTATATCCAACGTTTGTTCTTTGTCTGAATAAAAAAACGTTGAAATTAAACAGTTCTTTTTTAGTACATATCGTCATTTTTTAAAGTAATTAGTGGCTTACAAAAAGATTGATTTACTACGCGATCTCTTAACTTAGCTTTGTTATTGAAATTTCGGCTGATATTTTTATAAATTTCTAAAAAATTATTTTCAGTAAAAGATTTTTGATGATAATAAATTTTTACAGATGCACAATTATTATGCTCAAACATTGTATTAAGCAAAGTTCTATCAGTATTTCCACATGAGTGACCCATTACACAAATCTGAAACAAATCTGAATCAATGTATTCCAAAACTTTTTTATAATTATCCGTCTTAGCATAATTAATAGATTTAAAGTGTTCCAAAAATCGGTTATCCTTCATATCTTCAATTACTGAATATTGCGAATCCAATTCGTCTCCATATCCAAAAATAATGGGGTTTTCAGTATCATTCAATTTTCCATGAATATTGATTGTTTGAGATTTATCAGTATGATATAAATTTGCAGTTTCAGTATAGTTAAAATTCAATATCAAAGTTGATTTAGATTCAAATTTTTGATTAGATTGTTTGAACTCTTCATAAAACCTTTCCATTGATCTTCTTTTTCCAATATCATTATTATACCAAACTTCATGTTTTTTTGACATAGAGTTTCTTGCATCTTGCGATAACTCATTAAATAAAATTGGACTATTTATATAACTTAAAATTTCTGATATCGGATTATCATCATTTTGTCTAAACTCATTTTCAATTTTCGTTAAATATTTTTCTAAATGATTGGTGAATGACGAAAAATCTTTGTTAAGCTTAACAATATTATTAACATCAGTCTGTTTCAAAATTTCATAGAAAAATCCTTCTAAGTCATAATAATTAACAGCTTTAAATCTATTAATTACATATTCAAAAAAAATATTATTAAAACTAAATGCTCCTAAATGATCTTTAAAATTATAGTTTGACGGATTATAGTTTGAACTGTATATATAATCAGTATTTATAATAACATCACCACTATAATTTATTGTTCTATTGAAATATTCATCCTTGACCTGCTTTTCAAAATCATTTATAAAATCATTATAACTTGTTTTCATTCCATGAGCCAAATCAAACCCATTCCCAATTAATATAATTTTATTCATTAGTTTTTTTATAAAAATACAAAAGAAACTGCTCCTTACAAAAAAGTAAGAAGCAGTTTCAACCCTAATATTTAATATAATTAACCCATTACAAAGAAACTCCTCGTCTCCATGGAATGAAATCATTCTGATTAAGCTGGTCAGCTTTGGTTTTTATTTCACCGCTTGCCACTTTGATAATGAACTCCAGAAGTTCGTCTGCAGCTTCCGGAATTGTTTTATCGCCGCTGATGACAGTACCTGCGTTAAAATCTATAATATCCGGCATTCTTTCTGCCAAAACAGAATTAGAAGAGATTTTAACTACCGGAGAAATAGGATTCCCCATTGGCGTTCCAAGACCGGTTGTGAAAAGTACAATGGTAGCTCCAGATCCTGCTAAAGCAGTAGTACATTCGGCATCATTTCCGGGGGTACACAAAAGATTAAGCCCAGGTTTTGTAGCGTATTCTGTAAAGTCAAGAACTTCTACAATAGGCGCAGCTCCACCCTTTTTCGCAGCTCCTGCAGATTTCATGGCATCGGTAATTAACCCATCCTTGATGTTTCCTGGAGACGGATTCATATCAAAACCTGATCCTGCCGCAACGACAGATTTTTCGAAATCCTTCATCAGTTTAAGGAACTTCACTCCGTCTTCATCATTGATGCAACGGTTGACCAACTCCTGTTCTACTCCGCAAAGCTCAGGAAATTCAGCCAGCATCGTTGTTCCTCCTACCGCGGACATAATATCGGAAACTTCACCCAAAACAGGGTTTGCAGAAATCCCCGAGAAACCATCTGAACCTCCACATTCCAAACCAATGTTCAGCTTTGTGATTGGTGCCGGTTTTCTTTCACTTTCGTTAGCCTTTTTAATTCCTTCGTATGAATCTTTGATAACACCGGTAAGCATTTCATCGATAGTTCCGGACTTTTGCTGTTCGTAAACTACGATAGGCTTTTTATTATTTGGAGCAAGAGCATGAAGTGCGTCCATAAAAATCTGTACCTGAAGATTCTGACAGCCTAAACTGAGAACCGTAGCTCCTGCCACATTAGGATTGTTGACATATCCTGCAAACAATCTTCCCAATGCTTCGGCATCCTGACGAATCCCGCCACAACCACCTTGGTGCGTGATAAATCGTACATCAATATTTTTAAATATTCTTGTATCTTCTTTTTCTTCAACAGCAACATCTGAAGCTGCTCCGCCATTCAGTAACGATCTTAGTAACAACTGATGCTTACTGACTTTTTCGTGCAACAATTCTTTTTCAAAAATATCTTTCAGGGTCTCGATATTCTTGTTTTCACAGAATACCAAAGGAAAGAAAAGCCAAACGTTTTCCGTCCCCACTTGTCCGTCCTCGCGATGGTAGCCCATGAAAGTACGGTCTTTCCACTTCTCTACATTAGGTGGATTCCAGCCCAGAGTAGCCGTTTTTCCTTCTACTTTTGCACTTTGATGTTTTACATTTTCTGTGGTGATTACCTCACCTTTTTTGATCGATTGATTCGCTTTCCCTACGATGACACCATACATAATAATATGATCCCCGTCTTCAAAATCTGCGGCCGCGAATTTATGTTTTGCTTTGATATCTTTGAGAATCGTGTAATCTGCACTGTCAAGATGTACCGTTTCTCCTGCAGATAAATCCAACAGCGCTACAATAACGTTGTCTTTAGGATTTACTTTCAGTACTTTCTTTTGCATGATTTCTTAAGAATAAAATTGTATAAAGTTATTATATGCAGTTTCCACGCCATTATGATCGATTTCCCACAAAGCTTTTGCAACTGCATCTTTCAAGCCTTCAACCTGAGTAAGGTTTGTTTCCCAGAAAGTTGTTTCACTTAATGATAATTGTGAAATTTTCTCACAGTCATCATTTATCCAGATTTCTTTGAACCTGGCAACTATGGCTTCTTCATCATTGATAGGCAAAGATTTTTCACCAAAAGTTCCTTTATAGAATCTGATTAAACTTGCCAAAGAGAATACTAAGTTCAACGGTAATTTTTTATTGATTTCAACATAGCCTAACAAACTAGGAAGAATTCTTACTTTAAATTTAGAAACAAAATATAAAGCGATACTTGCCTGATAATGTTTGATAAAAGGATTCCTGAATCTGTCGAAAACTTCTTCCGCAAAATCTTTAAGCTCAGTTTCATCTAAACCTAAAGTCGGATTTACTTCATTGAAAATGGTTTCCTTTAAAAATTTACCGATAAAAGCATCATCAATGGATTCTTTTACTGTTTCTTTTCCTGATAAAACTGCCGGAGCCAACATCAGCGTGTGACCTCCATTCAGAATTCTCACCTTTCTTAAACGATACGGCTGAATATCGTCAACTACTAAAATCTGCTCATTTATTTTGTTAAAAGGGATTCTTTCATTTAAGTTTCCTGCTTCCTGGATCACAAAAAGTAGGAAACATTCAGAAACAACCATCATTTGATCTTCATAATCCAGCTGATCCTCATAAGATTCAACGTCATCTTTAGGATAACCCGGAACAATTCTGTCAACCAATGTATTATGGAAATAATTACTTTGTGCAATCCATTGCACAAAATCAACTTCCAAATTCCAAAGCTGAGCATATTTAATAATAATATCTCTTAATGCGAATGCATTATTTTCAATAAGTTCGCAAGGAATAATTCTTAAGCCTTTATCAGCAGCTCCGTTAAAGTGTTTAAATCTTTCATACAGTAAAACCGTTAATTTCGCAGGGAAATTTTTATGTGGTCCCTGTTCATTATTTTCTGTTTCATCATAAGTGATTCCTGTTTCTGTTGTGTTGGAAAAAATAAATTCCAATGCTTCTTCTTTTGCCAACGCTAAGAAATCATCATAATTCGTATAAGGATTAATCGACTTTTGAATCGCAGAAATAACCTGCTTTTCATCTATAATTTCCCCTTTTTTGATTCCTCTTGTGAAAAGTGTATACAAATTATCCTGCTCTTCAAGTTTATGAACCGAGCCGCCCTGAGTTGGCTGAACGTTTACAATCCCTGCATTAAATCCAGCCTCTTTATTTAATTTATCAATTACATAATCTGTGAATCCTCTCATAAAATTCCCACCTCCAAACTGGACAATTTTAATGGGAAGTTTTTCCTGAGAACCATTTAATTCACGATTTAATTTTTGTTTTATCTGATTTTCCATCTTTTCTAATTTTGTTTTGCGAAAAGTTTTTAACGCAAAGGGCGCAAAGATTTTCTTTTTAAAACTTATTGCATATTTTTAAGTTCGCAAAGGCGTTCACTTAAATAAGAATACAAGGAGTTTTAACTACATTTTACTTTATATATTAATTTAAACCATTAAGATTTATTAAGCTTTCTAATTTGTTTTGCAAATTCTTAATGTTGTTAATCTCTTAACCTGCTTTAATGATCCAAATTATTTTATCACTTTATATTTCGGAACCAATGTTTTCATTACAGTCCATGCAATAAGGTAAGCTACAGCGCAAACTGAGAAAATGATCATATACCCTTTATCAATTCCATCTTTTACAATAGCTCCCGATTTTTCTAATTGTTCAAAAAAACCGTCCGGTAATCTTTCGTTGATATATTGCGGATATTTTTCCAGTAATGGTATTCCGTCTACTGTGGACCAAGCTTTGTGCGCGTGATCGAATAATACTCCAGAAGACTTATTGATTAAAAATGAACCTATTCCTCCTGCCATTCCGCCAATTCCAGTTATGGTTGCAATGGCTTTTTTCGGGAACATATCGCCTACGGTAGAGAAAATATTTGCTGACCAAGCCTGGTGTGCTGCTCCTGCAATTCCGATAATTAAAACAGGAATCCAGTATGTCACTGAGCCTAAAGGTTGTGCCAATAATGCCAGCAATGGGAAAAATGCAAAGATCAGCATCGCTTTCATTCTGCCCGAATACGCATTCATTCCTTTCTTTTCTACAAAATATTTTGGAAGCCATCCTCCGATAATTGACAACAATGTGATCATGTAAAGAACGAATAACGGGAATGCACTCCGCGTAGAATCCATCTGATAAACCGAACTTAAATATGCAGGTGTCCAGAATAAAAAGAACCACCAAACTCCGTCGGTCATAAATTTTCCGAAAGCAAATGCCCAGGTTTGTCTATGACTGAAACATTCTTTGAAAGAGAATTTTCTTTCTTCCGTTTGTTCTGCATTTTCTTCAACCGGAAAGTCTTCTGCATCCTGTTGAATATAGGTTAGTTCATGTTCATTAACTTTATGATGTTCGTGCGGTTTTTTATAATAAAATACCCAAAGTCCCATCCATAGAAATCCTAATGCACCAATAATGATAAATGCCCATTCCCACCCCATTGATTTTGCAATGAAAGGAATCGTAATAGGTGCTGCCAAAGCTCCAACAGTAGCTCCGGCATTCCAGATACTTGTAGATAAGGCTCTGTCTTTTTTAGGAAAATATTCCGCCGTAGTTTTAATAGCTGCCGGGAAATTTCCTGCTTCACCGATTGCCAGAACGAAACGTGCAAAAACGAACAACGAAACACTCGTGCTGATGATTGCTGAAGTATTGGAAACGGTTCCGATTAATTCTTTAGATCCGTGGAACCCAGCCATCCAGTTTCCTGTAAGAATTCCTGATGTTGCAACTCCACAAAAAGCATGTAAAACAGCTCCTATGGACCAAATTCCGATGGCCCAAAGGAAACCTTTTTTAGTATCCATCCAATCCACAAATTTTCCTGCGAAAAGCATTCCTATCGCATAGAAAATAGAGAATAAAGCCGTAATATTTCCGTAATCATTATTGTTCCAGTGAAATTCCGGAGCAATAAAATCTTTCCATGTTAGTGATAAAACCTGACGATCCAGATAATTGATTGTTGTTGCGATAAACAACAATACACAAATCGTCCATCTGAAATTCGTCGGTTTAGAAGATTTAACTGAACTCATACTAATTTTTTGAATTGAGTTATTATTTTAAAGTCTGAATAATCTCCAGTACTTTCTTAGTTTTATTTTCAATCGTTACATAGTCTTTAGCAAGCATCAGTTCTTTGCTTACCAATTTGCTTCCCATTCCTACCGCAGAAACGCCTGCTTTGAACCAGCTTTCAATACTTTCTTTTGTAGTATCAACACCACCGGTTGGCATAAACTTCAGATTTGGGAAAACATCTTTGATCGCACTCATAAATCCGGTCCCTAAAGCATTTCCAGGAAACAATTTAACGAAAGTCACTCCCGAATTTTCAGCTTCGATGATTTCAGTCGGAGTCATACAACCCGGGCTGTACAATATATCCTTTGGAGTCAGAAACGCAGCTACTTCTGCCACAAAACCAGGACTAATAAAAAAATCCGCACCTGCTTTATAATATTCTTCAGCTTGTATCACATTTTTTATAGTTCCGATTCCTAAAAGCATATCCGACATTTCTGCATTACGGACTTCAACCATTTTGGTAAAATTCTTTAAAGCAGCTTCACCACGGCTAGTATATTCTACCGCACGGATTCCGGCTTTGTAAAGTGCTCTTAGTATTTCTAAAGTTACCGTCTCATCAGCATTATAATAAAGAGGTAAAACTCCCTGATTGAGAATAGCATCTGTAACTAATTGAATCTTTGTCATTGTATAATTTTTTGAGCGTTGCAGGTATTTTCAAACCTTACATGGCTTTCTTTATCTTTTTATTCTTCCTCCTGAATTCCCCTGCATTACTTCCAGAATATCTTCTGCACTGCAATAATTGATATCTCCTAAAATGGTATGTTTTATGGCACAGGCTGCATTAGCAAAATTCAATGCCTTTTCGTTATCGAAATTAATTAAACCATAAATTAAACCCGCAGCAAAAGCATCTCCTGTTCCGATTCTGTCGACTACAGGATTTACCTCCAACAATTCTGTTTCAAAATAATTTCCGTCAACTAAAGCTCTTCCCTGCGTTTGCTGAGAACTTGCCGTAACCCCGATTCTTATTTTATCGAAAATCTTATGAATAGAAGGACACTGCTGTTTTAATTCTTCACAAGCTTGCAGAAAGCCTTCTTTATCAGATGAAAACTGAGTTCCTAAAATTTCATTGATTTCATTAACTCCCCCAATAAAAATCGTTGATAAAGAAACCAGTTCTTTCAACACTTCGTTTCCGTTTCTACCATATTTCCAAAGATTGGAGCGGTAAGCCGGGTCGGTTGTAATTTCAATTCCCAATTCACGGGCTGTTTGTAACCCTTCTTTCAACGTTTCATAAGCCGTCTTGGAAATCCCGGGACTAATCCCTGTCCAATGAAAATAGGTACAACCTTCAAGCGCTTTTTTCCAGTCTATATTTTCAGACTGAATGTTTGCAAAAGAGCCATTCAGTCTATTATAAGCAATTCTGCTTGCGCGAACTGACGACCCCACTTCCAAAAAATACAACCCTAAAGGATGTTCATTTTTGCTGATGAAAGTAGTATCAATTCCAAAACTTTTGATGAAAGATACCGCCGATTCACCCACAAAATCATCAGAAACACTGCTGATATGTCTCACATCACAACCCATCGTTGCCAATGAAGAAGCTACATTAAGCTCCGTTCCTCCGAAAAAGAATTCCATTTCATGGCTTTGCTTCATGGTTCTGTTTCCGGGCGGTGAAAGTCGCATGATCACTTCTCCGAATGTGACTATTTTGTTCATATTTTTTTACTTAAAAATCAAAATAATTTTTAGCATTATGATAACAAATATCAGAAATTATTTTTCCAACATGCTCAATATCATCAGGTAATTCACCATTTTTCATTTCTTCACCAAAAAGGTTACACAATACCCTTCTGAAATATTCGTGTCTCGGGTAAGAAAGGAAACTTCTGGAATCCGTTAACATTCCGACGAAACAGCTGATCAATCCCATATTGGAAAGGGCATTCATCTGCTTGATCATTCCATCTTTCTGATCCAGGAACCACCATCCTGAACCGAACTGTACCTTTCCTTTGATGCTTCCGTCATTGAAATTTCCGATCATTGTCGCGAAAATCTCATTGTCAGCAGGGTTTAAGTTATATAAAATCGTTTTCGTTAATTTATCTTTTCCGTCTAAAGTGTTCAGCAATTTAGATAAAGTTTCAGCCTGAACAAAGTCACCAATAGAATCCCATCCCGTATCTGGACCAAGAATTCTGTGCATTCTTTCATTATTATTTCTCAAAGCTCCCAAGTGGAATTGCTGAACCCAACCATATTTGTGGTATGCTTCTCCTAAGAATAATAAAATAGCTGTCTTGAATTGGTTAACCTGTTTTTCAGCGATCACTTTTCCGTTTAGTTTATCGGTGAAAATCGCACTTACTTCTGTTTCTGAAGCTTCTTCAAAAGAAATATTGTTCAATCCGTGATCGCACAATCTGCATCCGTTTTCGTGGAAATATTCAATTCTTTTAAGTAAAGCATCACACAACGTCTGATAAGAATTAATTTCAATTCCGGCAGATTCGCCTAGTTTAGAAATATAATCTGCAAAGTTGTGGTTTTCAATTAATATAGCTTTATCAGGACGGAAAGCGGTACTTACTTTTATACTGAAGTCACTTTTCGCCAAATCCTGATGGTAATTCAATAGATCTGTAGGATCTTCCGTTGTGCACAGAGATTCTACATTCATCATTTTTAATAAACCTCTTGTTGACTTTTCAGGAGTCTGAAGCTGAGAGGAAATATTATCGTAAATTTCTGATGCATTGTCTCCATTCAGTAATTCATCGATTCCGAAATATCTTTTTAATTCTAAATGCGTCCAGTGATACAGAGGATTTCTCAAGGTATACGGAACTGTTTTTGCCCAGGCTTCAAATTTTTCTTTATCCGAAGCATCTCCCGTAATGAATTTTTCGTTCACGCCCATGGTACGCATCGCTCTCCATTTGTAATGGTCGCCTGCAATCCAAACCTTTGAAATATTTTCGAAAACTGTGTCTTCTGCAATATCTTTAGGAATCAAATGATTATGATAATCAATGATGGGCTGTTTTTCTGCGTATTTAAAGTATAATTCTTCAGCGTATTTATTTTGTAATAAAAAATTATCTGTAATAAAAGGTTTCATTCTAATCTAATTCTGTTGTTACTCATTAACAGGTTTCCCGATGGTTGCAAGAATTCCTCCATCAACGTAAATAATCTGTCCGTTGATGAACTTACTTGCATCTGAAGCTAAGAAAATAGCTGTTCCTGCAAGATCTTCCGGATTTCCCCATCTTCCTTCCGGAGTTCTGCTGATGATAAAATCGTTAAAAGGGTTTCCATCCACTCGAATAGGCTCTGTCTGAGAAGTTGCAAAATATCCGGGACCGATTCCGTTCACCTGAATATTATGTTTTGCCCACTCCGTAGCCAGATTTTTGGTAAGCATTTTCAGGCCTCCTTTTGCAGAAGCATACGCAACTACATTATCACGACCAAGCTCACTCATCATCGAGCAGATGTTGATGATCTTTCCGGATTTTCTTTTGATCATATATTTGCCGACCAATTTCGACATGATAAAAGGTCCCGTAAGATCTACATCAATTACTTTTCTAAAGTCTTCCACCTCCATATCAATCGCCGGAATACGTTTGATGATTCCAGCATTGTTGACAAGGATGTCTATTTTTCCATGAGTAGCTTCCATAAGAGCTACTTTCTGAGCGGCTTCCAGTTCATCCGTCACATCAAAAATATAACCGGTTGCTTTATATCCTTTCGAATGATAATAGTTTAAAGCTTCCTCTAATTTTGACGGCGTTGTACTGGTGATCGCCAATTCAGCACCTGCAGCGGCAAGACCTTCTGCCATTGCCATTCCTAATCCGTGAGTACCGCCTGTAACAACGGCTACTTTTCCGGATAAATCAAATAAATTCATTAGAAAAATTACTTTAGTTCGTTAGTTTTAACAGCGTCCATATCACCGTAGTCCATATTTTCTCCGGCCATTCCCCAGATAAATGTGTAGTTGGAAGTTCCAACTCCTGAGTGAATAGACCATTCCGGAGACAATACCGCTTCATTGTTTTTCATAAAAATATGACGGGTTTCGTGAGGCTGACCCAAGAAATGGCTTACCGCCTGGCCTTCTTCCAGATCAAAATAAAAATACGCTTCCATTCTACGGGTATGTGTATGAGAAGGCATTGTGTTCCAAACACTTCCTTCATGTAATTCGGTCATTCCCATTTGTAACTGGCAGGTTTCCAATACGCTGTTTACAATCAGTTTATTGATTGTTCTTTTGTTTGCATATTTTGTTTCGCCTAATTCTACAATTTCAGCTTCGCTTTTCGTAATTTTCTTTGTAGGAAACGATTGATGAGCCGGAGCCGAATTGAAATAGAACAAAGTCTGACCTTCATTTCCGTTTTCAAAAACGACCTCTTTTACACCTTTTCCGATATATAAAGCTTCTTTAGTTCCCAATTCGAAAACTTCACCATCAACAGTCACCTTTCCGGCTGCACCTACATTGATGATTCCTAATTCTCTCCTGTCAAGGAAATTCTCAGCTTTCAGATCGTCTGTTGGTTCCAGTTTCAAAGCATTTTTCACAGGCATTGCCCCCCCAACAATCATTCTGTCATACATAGAATACACTACACTGATCTGATCTCCGTTGAATAAATCATTCATCAAAAACTCCCTTCTCAGCTCTTCAGTTGTATATTTTTTTACATCTTCAGGATGATGGGCGTAACGAAATTCTGATTTTGTCATACTACTTTATACTTTTCTTTTTACGGTTTTATTAAACCTGTTAAACATTGCGTAATCGATTGCATGAAATTACACTAAAAAATGATAGGAATACTTGTGGGTTAAATATATAATTATTCTTTAATTAGTTCACAAAAAATTAATTTTAATTTATAATTATATGATTTTCAAACAAATAAATTAAAATAAGAAAAGAAATAAGAAATATTTTAAGAAAATTTCATGCTTTAGATTAACCAAAATTAATACTCAACATAGTTATAAATATAAAATCATGCCAAAATAAAACTGTTAAATCTTCAATATTGAATCGTTAAAAATAAATCAAAATTACTCTTTATATTACACACAATAAGATTAAACATTATGTAAGTGTGAAATTTGATTAAAAATATCCACCTAAAAAGATGACAAAAATCAGGAAAAGGGTGAAAATTTTCTTCCTGACTATCAATTTTGGGAATTTTTAAGACAAAAAACAAGTAAATTTTAAGCAAATTTTAAGCTTTTAAATCTTAAACAACAAAAAAATAAGTAAAAATTTACTATTACTTAAATATAATTTAAAAATAAATAAATTATTAATTTTCAATATTTTACAATAAACTAACGAACGTATGTTTTATGAAATCCGATCTTCTAAACACTCAAATTAATGAAAAAATAATATTTTTTTCTTTGCATATTGGAAAATAATATTAGTTTAGAAGCCAAGATATTTTAGAACGAAAAATTACGCAATCGATTGCACATTAAAATGCGTGAGTCTTTCTTAAAATATTCACTCCTAAAAAGACAGGAAAATACTTGCAAAATCCACAAGAAATACACAAGAGCTGAAAAAAACTTTCAACCAAAATTAAAACTATAAGGATACAAAATGGATAAAAAAGTACAATCGATAAAATGGTTATATTTAACCGTTTTTCTGCTTCCTGTCCTTGCAATGGCTCAACAAAAAGAACCAAAAAAGGAAAAAGAAACCACTATTGATGAAGTGGTTTTGGTAGGCTATACAAAAGTTTCCAAAAAAGATGTGACGAATGCCGTTTCTTCTGTAAAGGCGGATGCGATTAAAGATATGCCTTCTACGAATGCTGCAGAAGCAATCCAGGGGAGAATGGCCGGAGTACAGGTTTCACTGAGTGAAGGCTCACCCGGTGCAGATGTGGATATTATAATCAGAGGAGGAAACTCTATTACCGGGAGTAATGCTCCTCTTTATATTGTAGACGGAGTTCAGATGGATAATGCACTATCTATCTTATCGCCAAAAGAAATTGAATCTATTGAAGTTTTAAAGGATGCGTCTTCTACCAGCATTTTCGGAGCAAGAGGAGCTAATGGTGTGGTTTTGATTACCACAAAAGGAGGCCGTAAAAAAGCTAAAACATCTATTAATTATAATGGATTCCTAGGGGTAAGAAAAATTCAAAATACGATTGATGTATTAGATCCGTATCAATATGTACTTTATCAGTACGAACTATACAACAAAGCGGGTGTATTGACAGATATCGAAGCTTTCAAAACAAGATACGGAACCTATGACCAATTGGGAAAATACAAAGACGTAAAGAAGAGAGACTGGCAGGATGAAGTTTTCGGAAGAGAGGCATTCAACTTTACTCACAACCTTGCTATCACAGGAGGATCTGACAATTCATCTTTCTCATTATCTTTAAATAATGTACAAGAAGATGGAATTATGATAGGTTCCGGGTTTAAAAGAAATATGGCCAATTTCAAATATGATTACGAACTTTCAAAGAAAGTAAGTATGACTTTGAACGCCAGATATAGTAGACAAACTATTTTTGGTGCAGGAACATCTTCTACGGGTTCACAAGGAAACAATAGGCTAAGAAATGCTGTAAGATATCAACCATTTGAAGGAGGATCTACTGTAAATGTAGATGATTTCGACCCATTATTTGCTAATGAAACGAATCTTGTAAATCCTATTCTTTTAACTAACAATGAAGTTAAAGAAAGTGGTAGAAACGACTTGCTCCTTAATGGAATATTAGAATATAAAATCAATAAAGATTTTACTTTCAGAAGTGTCATTGGATATGTACAAAGAGATGAATTTGTCAATCAGTTCTCTGGTCCGATTACCAGCCTTGCAAGACAAAATAATGACCAACCGGTCGTTTTTTTAAGCAAAACACAATCCAGAAGAATAACCAATACGAATACATTAAATTTCAGAAAAACACTTGGAAATCATAAATTAGATTTCTTAGTGGGGCAAGAAATTGTAAAGACAGATGCAGAGACATTAAGTATGAATGTTAAATGGCTTCCTAAATCGATAAGCGCTCAGGAAGCATTTGCTAACATCCAGTCTGTTTCAGCTCCATCAGGAATGATTCAGGATGCTCCAAGAACAAATGTTTTACCCGATCGAATAGCCTCATTTTTTGGGAGAGCCAATTATATATTTAAGAACAAATATATCTTAACAGCCTCTATGAGAGCCGACGGTTCGAGTGTATTTGGTCCAGGAAACAGATGGGGATATTTCCCTGCAGCTTCTGTAGCTTGGAAAGTTGCTGAAGAAGAGTTTTTAAAGGATAGTAAAGTAATTAGTGAATTAAAACTTCGTGCAGGATATGGTTTATCTGGAAATAACAGAATCGGAGCTTTCTTATATGATACTTTCTTTATTACATCATCCGATTATGGATATGCTTTCGGAACCAATGTAACTCCTGGTGCAACAACCGGAAATACTATGGCTAACCCTGATGTTAAATGGGAATCATCAGCTTCTAAAAATATAGGGATGGATTTTGGATTATTTAAAGGGAAAGTATATGGTACTCTTGATCTTTATCAAACAGATACTAAAGACTTATTACTTTTAGCTAGAATTCCTCAGACATCAGGTTACGAATATCAGTATCAAAATTCGGGGAGCACAACTAACAAAGGGATTGAATTCTCTGTGGGAAGTGCTATCATCAATAATAAAAATTTTACTTGGAAAATTGATGCGAATATCTCTTCAAACAAAAATACCATCAAAAGTTTAGGAAATAGTGCTTCAGCTACGGCCAATTCTTATTTGTACCCTTCAGGCTGGCAAAACAGTTTAAATGATTTCTTGGTACAGGTAGGTAAACCAGTAGGTACTTATTGGGGATATGTAACAGCAGGAAGATATGAAATAAGTGATTTCGATTATAATGCCGCTACGCAGGTTTATACACTAAAAGCAGGAGTTCCAAGTTCTGCTGCTGCTGCAAACGGAGCAAAAGCCGTACAGCCAGGAGATCTTAAACTTCAGGATCTAAATGGTGACGGTATTATTGACAATAAAGATATGACCGATTTGGGAAATGCTCAACCTAAATTCTATGGAGGTTTCAACCAAACTTTCCGTTACAAAAACTGGGATATGAGTTTAATGTTCAACTTCTCTGTTGGAAATAAAGTATATAATGCCAACAAAATTGAATATTCGACACAGTATTTATATAAAGACAATAACATGTTAGCAGAAGTAGCTAACCGATGGAGATGGTTTGATGATGCAGGTAATAAGGTTAATGATCCAACAGCATTGGCAGCTTTAAATGCTAATACAACGGGATGGACTCCGCCTGCAGGCGCTTACTTCCTTCATTCATATGCTATCGAAGACGGATCTTTCTTAAGATTAAACAACGTAACTATAGGGTATTCTCTTGGAAAAGATTTTACTAAACAATTAGGTCTTTCAAATTTCAGATTGTATTTCACCATGAATAATGTGTTTACAATCACAGGATATTCTGGGTACGATCCGGAAGCCAACACAAGAAGAAACCCTTTAACACCTGGTGTAGATTATGCAGCTTATCCGCGTAGCAGATTTATTTTATCAGGAGTTGATATTACTTTTTAAAACCTAATATTATGAAGAAAAATAAATTTTTAGCAATTCTATTTTCCATTGCAGGATTAATTTCATTAAACTCATGTGAAGAATATCTGGATGTAGAAAGCTTATCTAATACCGCTGAATCACAGCAATTCGATTCCGCTCCAGATACATTTTCCGCATTAGTCGGAGTATATAACAGTACGATGGGTGACAATACCTACGGACAGAGAATGAATCTTATCCTTACACAATCAGGGGACGATCTAAGAACTTCCGGCGATTATAATGCCAACGACAGAAGAGGAATCAGCTGCTTTGGAGCTATCCCTACCAATACAGAGCTTTTAAGACCGTTCTTAGATACTTATGCAGGGATTGAAAGAGCAAATCTGGTTATTAAGAACATTCCAATTTCTCCAGTGTACCAGACAGGTTCAGCCGAAGATAAAAAATTAATGGACAGATATTTGGGAGAAGCTTTAACGCTAAGGGCACTCTTCTATTATGACCTTATAAAAAACTGGGGTGATGTTCCTTTTCAGGATGTTCCTTCAGCAGACCTTCCGAGTGTATATTTAGCGAAAACAGACAGAGATGTTATCTATGAAAAACTTATGGATGATTTATTAAAAGCAGAAAACCTTGTTCCTTGGAGATCTGAAGCCAATACAACGGCGCAAAGAATTTCAAAAGGCGCTGTTAAAGGATTAAGAGCAAGAATCGCTTTAGCTAGAGCCGGATATTCATTAAGAAGATCTCCTCAGCAGATGTTACAGGGATCTAATCCTCAGAAATACTATCAGATTGCTTATGATGAGTGTAAAGATATTATCAACTCCGGACAGCATCAGCTAAACCCGAGCTATGAGGGGATGTTCAGATCATTACACACCAATACTCAAGATGCAACCAATGAGGTAATCTATGCCATCGGAGCATTTGGAGGGAATTCAAAAACAGATAGTAAAATTGGTTACTATAACGGTTTGAGACATGATGATACCGACTGGAAATCTTCCGGAGGAATCAATGCAATTCCGGTATACTTCTATGAGTTTACAAAATATGACTTAAGAAGAGATGTAAATATTGCCATTTTCAGAGTAAATACATCAAAACAAGCAGAGCTTCAGACCTCTATCAACTGGAATGACGGAAAATTCAGAAAATCCTGGACTTCGATTACCGGGACTTCTCAAAATCTTGGAATCGACTGGCCAATGATCAGATATGCAGATATTCTTTTAATGTTTGCAGAAGCGGATAACGAACTTCACAGCGCACCTTCTCAAGACGCGATCAATGCAGTTTTAGCCGTAAGACAAAGAGCTTATGCAGGAAATTTAGGACAAGTTGGAACTATTCCAACTGACAAAACCGGGTTCTTTAATTATATCGTAAAAGAAAGACAACTGGAATTCGGTGGAGAAGGACTTAGAAAATACGACCTGATTCGTTGGAATCTGTTGGAAACTAAAATCAACGAAACAAGAACCAAGCTGACTCAGTTCATGAATGGTACGGGTGCTTACGCTAACGTTCCTGAATATATTTTCTATAAAAAAGTCACTTACACCCCTACAAAAACAGCTCAGCAAAACGTTACAGATATCGATTTCTATACCGCCACAGGAGTTGCAAAATCAGACGTTTTCTACAGTCCGAACCAAAGTGTGGCAACACCTTCCGGCTATACAAAAGTAAACTGGAGACTTGCCATGACTCAGCCATACATCAGTGGAGATCCTATTAAGAGTTATGCATATTATTTCCAGGCAAACAGGAAAGAATTGCTTCCAATCGCTTTAGATGTTATTAACTCTAACTACAATCTTACACAAGATTACGGATACTAGATAAAAACTTCACATTCATATCAAAGAAATACAGACTTTCTCCCACAAAGAGAAGTCTGTATTTTAACTAAAAATTTTTCAATGAAAGCCTCCTCTTTTCTTAAAAATTTAACAGCACTTTCAATCCTTTCGATCATCCTGCTAAGTCTTCTTTCTTTTAAAGCTACAGATAAAACTATCGTGGTTTCAAAAGACGGAAAAGGCAACTTTACCACAGTACAGCAAGCCATCGATGCCGTTGAAAATGGTTCTTCCACAAGAACAAAAATTTTGATCAAAGCAGGAATTTACAAAGAAAAAATTACCGTTCCCGAAACCAAAGGCGCAATTGTGTTGGAGGGAGAAAATCCTCAAAACACGATCATCACTTACGATGATTTTGCATCAAAAAAGAATTTGGAAGGAAAAGATATTGGAACCACGGGTTCATCAACAATTTTTATCTATTCAAATGATTTTACAGCCAAAAATATTTCATTTGAAAACAGTTCAGGTAGAGTTGGCCAAGCCGTTGCCGTTTTAACTTCCGGTGACAGAATCAGTTTTGAAAACTGCCGGTTCTTAGGAAACCAGGATACTTTGTATTTAAAAGGAGCTCAGGATTTGATTGACAAAACCAAACCTTCCAGAAATTATTTTAAAAACTGCTATATAGAAGGAACTACCGATTATATTTTCGGGGCCGGAACTGCTGTTTTTGAAAATTGTACAATCTACTCAAAAGAAACAGCAAGCTACGTTACAGCCGCTTCTACTCCACAGGAAAATGAGTTCGGGTTTGTATTTATTAATTCGAAAATTATCGGAAACGCCAAGGAAAACTCTGTGTACCTGGGAAGACCCTGGAGACCATTTGCAAAGACTGTTTATATTAATTGTGAAATCAATTCAACCATAAAGCCAGAAGGATGGCACAACTGGAGTAAACCCGATGCAGAGAAAACTACATTCTATGCAGAATTTAATTCAAAAGGAAGCGGGGCAAACACCTCCAAAAGAGTTGCTTGGTCACATCAGCTGACAAAAGAAGAAAGTAAAAAATACACAACAGAAAATATACTAAAAGGAAAAGACTACTGGACTCCATCAAAAAGTTTAAAATAAGTTACACTTAAAACACCAAGAATTTTCAATCATGAAAAAACACTTCACAAAGCTCTTAGCGACAGGAATTTTATGCGGTATTGGCACATTAATTAATGCTCAGAATGTGTTAAGTTTTCCTGGAGCAGAAGGTTTTGGAAGATATACAACAGGCGGTCGCAGCGGAAAGGTCTATTTTGTGACAAAACTTACGGATGACGGATCAGAAGGCACTCTAAGATATGCTATCAACCAAAAAGGCTCAAAGTATATTGTATTTAAAACAGGAGGAACCATTTATCTTGAATCTCCTTTAAAAATAAAAGAAGGAAACGTTACCATTGCCGGACAAACCGCTCCCGGAGACGGAATTACCGTTGCCAACTACGAAACATTTGTAAGTGCAGATAACGTAGTCATACGTTATCTGCGATTCAGAATGGGTGATCAGAAAAATTTTGAAGGTGATGCTTTAGGCGCAAGACTCATCAAAAACCTGATTGTGGATCATTGCTCCATGAGCTGGTCCACAGATGAAACCGTTTCTATTTATAACAACGAAAATACAACGCTTCAGTGGTGTGTGATTGCAGAAAGTTTAAGGAATTCTGTTCACCGGAAAGGCGCTCACGGATACGGTGGAATTGCAGGTGGAAAATCAGCCTCTTTTCATCACAATATTTATGCTCATCACGACAGCAGAAACCCAAGATTGGGAGAATATGCCGGAAGTAAATTTGCATTGACCGATCTTACCGATTTCAGAAATAATGTCATCTACAATTGGGGACACAACAATGTGTATGGCGGAGAGGGAATGAATGTAAATATTGTTAATAATTACTACAAACCCGGACCAGCCACCATGACTAAACAACGTCTTGTTGCCATCGATAAAAATGAAAAACCGGAAACCGAAGTCTACAATATTTGGGGAAAATATTACATCAACGGAAATGTAATCGAAGGAAATTCTGAAGTGGCAAAAGACAATTGGACAGAAGGCGTTTTTGCACAGATGAAATCCTCTTACAATCTTACAGCTCAAGATAAAAGTGAAATAAAAATCAATCAGCCCCACGATATTCAGAATAATATAAAAACACAATCTCCAAAAGAAGCTTATGATAAAATTCTACAGATAGGGGGCGCGAGTTTGGTAAGAGATGCGGTTGATCTGCACGTATTAAAAGATGTAAAAGACGGAAGTTTCACTTATAAAGGCTCAAAAGGAAGTACCAACGGAATCATCGATTCCCAGAAAGATGTCGGTGGATTTCCAGACCTGAAACAAGGAACGCCATTACCCGATTCAGATAATGACGGAATGCCTGATGAATGGGAAATTAAGAATCACCTAAATCCGAAAGTCGCCAATGCCAGCGGAAGAAACTTAGATAAAAATTACGATAATATTGAAATGTATTTTAATGATTTAGTCAGAAAAATAACGGAAAGGCAATAAATAACAGAACTGAAAATTTAGATAAAAAATCAACTTTAAAGTTTAAATCATGAAATTTATTAATCACAACATAAAATTATTAGCATTTGCTGCATTAGGTTCAGGAATGTTCTTAGCTTGTGCTCAGACAAAAACTGCCGCATCTTCAAAACCAGCTACAGAAGCACCAAAATCAGGAAAAGTAGTTCCTGCCAACCTGAAATGGTCAGAAAGAATGATGCTTTCCGAAATGCACCGCTTCCCTGAATCATGGATGCTGGATTTCAGTAAAAGTCCGAAATGGACCTATCCATCGGCAATAGTTCTGGATGGAGCTGAAAAATTATATGCTAAAACAGGTAAAAAAGAATATTACAATTACATCAGCGACTTCGGTGAAAAACTTGTAAAAGAAGACGGAACCATCCTTACGTATGAACTGGAGAAATACAACATCGATCTCCTGAACAGCGGAAACGTTCTTCTTTATTTATACGAAAAAGAGAAAAAAGATAAATACCTTAAAGCTCTTCAGACACTTCGTTCCCAAATCGACGGACAGCCAAGAACAAAAGAAGGTTCTTTCTGGCACAAAAAAATCTATCCATATCAGGTATGGCTGGATGGACTGTACATGGGAATGCCTTTCTACACCCACTACACTTATGATTTTGTAAAAGGTGCCGATGCCACAAAAGCATATGACGATATCATTTTCCAGTTCGATTCAGTACAAAAGAATATGCTGGACAAAAAAACAGGACTTCTTTATCACGGTTGGGACGAAAGTAAAGAACAAGCCTGGGCAAACAAAGAAACAGGACTTTCTCCTAATTTCTGGGGAAGAGGTATGGGTTGGTACGGAATGGCAATGGTAGATGTGTTGGATTATTTACCGAAAGACCATCCGGGAAGAACAAGACTGATCTCATATATAAAATCTTACGCAGATGCCATTATTAAAGTTCAGGATAAGGACAACGGACTTTGGTATCAGGTGTTGGACAAAGCCGGAGAAAAAGGAAATTATACAGAAGCTACAGCCTCGTCAATGTTCGTATATATGATGATTAAGGCAGTAAACAACGGCTATCTTCCAAAATCATATAAAGCTTATGCTAAAAAAGGCTATGATGGAATCATTAAAAATCTAATTACAGTGGATGAAAACGGTGTGGTTAATTTAAATAAATGCTGTGCAGTGGCAGGTTTAGGAGGAAAACCTTACAGAGACGGTTCTTACGAATATTATGTAAATGAAGAAATTCGTTCCAATGATGCTAAAGGAACAGGTCCTTTCATATTGGCAAGTTTAGAATTTGAAAAATAGGCTTTTACAAAGCTGTCATTCTGAACGACGCAAAGCATAGAGAAGAATCTCTTTATTAAATAGATTTCTCCTAACGTCGGAATGGCAAAATACAAAAGAGTAAGCCTTTGCTGAGTAGAACGCCCTTGCGAACTTAAAAACAGTATCAATTAAAAAAATCTTTGCGCTCTTTGCGTTAAAAATTTAAAACAGATTAAAATCTGGTTATGAAGACAAAAATTTTAAATATAGCAGCAATCACTTTATTTTCAGTTGCTTCAACATACCTCAACGCACAGGAAAAAAACTACGTTTCCGAAGTCTGGACTGCCGATCAGGGAAAGAACTACAGAAACCCGATCCTTTATACAGATTATTCCGATCCGGATGCAATCCGTGTAGGTGAAGATTATTATATGACTGCTTCGAGTTTCAATGAAACTCCCGGATTACCGATTCTTCACTCAAAAGATATGGTAAACTGGAAACTGGTGAACTATGCCATTCAGGATGTTTTGCCTAAAGAGCATTTCTCTGTTCCCAGAAGAGGAGATGCAGTTTGGGCTCCGAGTATCCGTTTTCATAAAGGAGAATTTTATATCTATTGGGGTGATCCCGATTTCGGAATTTATATGGTAAAAACTAAAGATCCTCTCGGAAAATGGGAAGAACCTGTTCTGGTCATGGAAGGAAAAGGTTTGATCGATTCCTGTCCGTTCTGGGATGAAGACGGAAATGCTTATATAATTCATGGTTGGGCAGGAAGCCGTGCCGGAGTGAAAAGTATTTTGACTCTGAACAAAATGAATCCTGAAGGTACAAAAATCTTGGATAAAGGCGTTCATGTTTTCGATGGTCACGAAAATCACCCAACGGTTGAGGGACCTAAAATGTATAAAAGAAATGGCTACTACTATATTTTTGCGCCGGCAGGCGGTGTGGCTACCGGTTGGCAATTGGTATTAAGATCAAAAAATATTTACGGTCCTTATGAAGAAAAAATCGTGCTTGAACAAGGCACAACAAAAATCAACGGACCTCATCAGGGAGCTTGGGTAGATACGCCTTCGGGTGAAGATTGGTTCTATCATTTTCAGGATGTGGATGCAGGTGGAAGAATCGTTCACTTACAGCCTATGAAATGGGAAAAAGACTGGCCTGTCATGGGAATCGACAATAATAAAAACGGAATCGGTGAGCCGGTTTTAACCTATAAAAAACCAAACGTCGGGAAAACTTATCCTGTCGCTACTCCCGCTGAAACAGATGAATTCGATGGTGAAAAATTAGGAATACAATGGCAATGGAGCGCAAATGAAAATATCGTTTGGTCTTCTAAACTTCCGGGACAAAAATTTTTAAGATTATTTTCTATAAAAGTTCCTGAAGGTGAAAAAAACCTGTGGAATGTTCCGAATTTATTAACACAAAAATTTCCGGCTCCCAATTTTGCAGCTTCCACAAAAGTTAAATTAACCCCCGAAGATGCCAAAGAAGGAAAAACTGCCGGACTTTTAGTAATGGGATTAGATCATCAATCCATTGTGATTACTAATAAACCGGACGGATTTTATCTTCAGCTAAGAAGAGCCGAAAAAGCAGATAAAGGAGGCGAAGAAAAGATCTTATTTGAAACAAAATTAAAAGCAAACGAAGCTTATTTAAAAGTTAATGTGAACGAACCGAATGGTTTATGCCAGTTCAGCTACAGTGAAAACGGAAAAAATTTCACAAAAGTAGGTGACGTTTTTCAGGCAAAACCAGGAAAATGGATTGGTGCTAAAGTCGGTTTATACAGTGTAAGCACAGCAAAATCACCCCGCGGAGGATATGCCGATTTTGACTGGTTTAGAATTACTAAAAATTAGTTATGTTCCACAGATTTCACAGATGATTGCGCATATTAAATAAAAATTCTCTATAAACACCTGTGCAAATCTGCGTAATCCGTGGGAAGAAAAATAAACATTAGATTTTGAAATAAATCAATGAACAAAAAAATTTACAATATAGTTTCATTTTTATTCGCCGTTTTGCTGTTGTCCGCATGCCAATCACAAACGAATGCTCAAAAGACAGCGGCAAAACGCAATAAAAAAGTTACCCATATTTACCTCATCGGAGATTCTACGATGGCGGATTATACCGGAAATTATGAGCCCGGGAAAGACTATATGAAAGTCCGTTATCCGATTACAGGTTGGGGACAGGTTTTTCAGCCGTTTTTTGTGAAAGACAGCCTGGCTTCTTTAAAACCTGCAATTTCAACAGATTCTGTTGCTATAATCGATAGAGCTCACGGAGGAAGAAGCACAAGAACATTTTTTCAGGAAGGAAGATGGAGATATGTTTACGAACATTTACAGCCAAACGACTACGTGATCATGCAGTTCGGGCACAATGACGGTTCAGAAAAAAATCCTGAGCGATATGTAAATATTGAAGGATATAAAGAATTTTTAAGATTATTTGTCACCCAGACCAAGCAAAAAGGTGGAAATCCTATAATCTTAACACCCGTTGCCAGAAATTATCCCTGGAAAGACGGCAAACTGGAAAATGTACATGGCGAATATGCACAGGCTCCGATTGACGTTGCCAAAGAAATGAATGTTCCCTACATAGATTTAAACAAACTCTCTATGGAATATTTTACCAAAAAAGGACAGGATTTTACAACCAGTCATTATTTCATGAATCTTCCGGAAAATGTGTACGAAGCCTATCCGAAAGGTCAGAAAGACAACACCCATTTTCAGCCGGAAGGCGCTAAAGCAGTAGCCACAATTATTTATCAGGAATTTAAAAAAGTAATTAAAACTCAAATAAAATGAAGAAGTCTCTTAAAGTGATCGGTTTAGTAGCAGCAATGATGTTTTCAGGGCAAATCTATGCTCAGAATCTTGATATTTATAAAAACATTGAGTTTAAAATGCCTCAGGTGACAGAAACTTCATTTGCAGCCAATACAGTTTCCATAACACAATATGGCGGTGTTGCAGGCGGAAATGTAAAAAATACCGAAGCTTTCAAAAAAGCAATCGAAGACCTTAGCAAAAAAGGCGGCGGAAAATTAGTAGTTCCCCGCGGAATGTGGTTAACAGGGCCTATCGAATTGAAAAGCAATATCAATCTTCATGTAGAAGAAGGTGCGTTCATCATTTTCAGTAAAGATAAAGCAGATTATCCTTTGGTGGATGTAAGTTTCGAAGGATTAAATACCATCCGTTGCCAGTCTCCTATTTCCGCAAGAAATGCAACCAATATTGCCATCACGGGAAAAGGGGTAATCGACGGAAGCGGTGACGCATGGAGAGCCATCAAAAAAAGTAAAGTTTCAGAATCTGAATGGAAAAACATTGTAAAATCCGGCGGAATTTTATCTGCTGACGGCAAAAACTGGTATCCTTCAGAAAGCTATAAAAAAGGATTTGAAAGCAGTTCCAACTTCAATGTTCCTGATAAAATTTCTAAAGATGAATTAACAACCGTTAAGGACTTTCTTCGTCCGGTAATGGTAAGTTTGGTAGGTTGTGACAAAGTGTTGTTGGACGGACTGACTTTCCAGAATTCTCCGGCTTGGAATCTTCACCCTTTAATGTGTTCAAACGTGATTTTAAGAAATCTTACCGTTAGAAATCCTTGGTTTTCACAAAACGGCGATGGTGTGGACTTAGAATCTTGTAAAAATGTTTTGATTTACAATAATACGTTTGATGTTGGTGACGATGCGATTTGTATTAAATCAGGGAAAGATCAGGATGGCAGAAAAAGAGGAATGCCTACTGAAAATGTGATTATTAAAAACAATGTGGTGTATCATGGTCACGGAGGTTTTGTGATCGGAAGTGAAATGTCCGGCGGAGCAAGAAACATTCATGTTTCCGACTGTACTTTTATCGGAACAGATATTGGCCTTCGTTTCAAAACAACGCGCGGAAGAGGAGGAATCGTTGAAAATATTTACATTAAAAATATTGATATGATCAATATTCCAACGCAAGTAATTGGTTTCAATATGTTCTATGAAGGCGCTTCTCCCGTATTGGAAGACGGACAGAAACAGGAAGGAAACAAAGCTCCTGAAAAAATTTATCCGGTAACAGAAGAAACTCCTGTATTCAGAAATATCTTCTTTAAAAACATCAATGCGGTTAACTCTGATGAAGCCATTACTTTATTCGGTTTGGCAGAAATGAATCTTAAAAATATTGTGATCGAAGATTCTCAGTTTGATACGAGAAAAGCAATGACAATTGTAGATGCAGACGGAATTCAGCTAAAAAATGTAAAACTGAAATATGCTGAAGGAACCGGAGCAACCATTTACAACAGTAAAAATATCAACCTTTCATCCGTAAAGTTTGAATCTGCCAATAAGCCTGTTGTGAAAGTATTAGGAAATAAAACGGGAACAGTATTGTTGCCGAAAGAAATAACATCTGATAAAAATTTACTTTCTATCGGAACGGATGTAGCTAAAAATGCAGTTAAATAATGTATCAATTATTTAAACCATTAAGGAGAATTAAGCTGTTAAGAATTTAAGCAGCTTTGCTTTAAGATAAAAATCAGAATGATTTTCTTAATTAAACTTAATTCCTTCAATACCCTTAATGGTTCAAAATTTTAAAACTTGACAACATGATTTTTAACAGAAAACATACTTATATTTCTATTTTTTTTGTGGGGACAATGGCATTCGGGCAGGTAAACCGTCCGAATGCTACTCCTTACACCAATGAAGGTACTTTTGAAAAATTTCAAAAAAAATATCCTTTTATCACTCCGATTGACAGACCTGTTCCGCAAAATATCAAAATCGATAAGGATGTGGAATACACCAATATCAAAGGACTTTCTTTAAAGGCAGATGTATACTATCCTTCAGACCAGTCAAAAAAATATCCGGGAATTGCAATGGTTCACGGCGGTGGATGGATTTCGGGAAGTAAAGAGAATGAAAAATTCATGGCAATGGAGCTGGCTTCAAAAGGCTATGTGGTCATTGCGATCGGATACCGGTTGGCTGATGTTGCCAAATATCCTGCCGGAGTTGAAGATATTGAAACAGGTATCCAATGGTTAAGGAAAAATCACTCAACATATTCTTTAAATAAAAAGAAAATGGCGGTTTTAGGAGAATCTGCGGGTGCACAAATTGCGACTTTGGTCGGCGTAAAGAAAAAGAATAAACTTCAGGCGATCGTAAATGTGGACGGTGTTGTTTCCTTTGTTCATGAAGAATCCGGAAAAGAAGGAACTTACGATGCGTATTGGCTGGGTTATCAGCAAAAAGACAATCCGAAAATCTGGAAAGAAGCTTCACCGCTGGAATATGTAGATAAAAATACACCTCCTACCCTTTTTATCAACAGTTCTCAACCTCGTTTTCATGCAGGGAGAGACGATATGATGAAAAAATTAAAGAGTTATAATATTCCGACGGAGTTTCATGAAATCAAAGATTCTCCACATTCATTTTGGTCGGCAGAGCCTTGGTTTACAGAAACATTGAATTTAACGGTTGACTTTTTAAATAAAGTTTTGAAATAATATTAATTATGATTTTAAACGCAAAGATTTATTTTAATCTAATCAATATTTTAGGAAGCAAAGATGAATCAACAAGTTGATTTTATGAAGTTATCACCATAGCTTTTTGCTCTCTAAAAATTATGTAATCAAAATAAATCTTTGCGTCAAAAATAATATCGCTTATGAAAAAATTATTTTTAATTCTTCTCATTTCAATAGCCAATTTTCTTTTTGCAGGAAATGAACCGTATATCAAAATTACCGTTGCAAAAGACGGAAGCGGAGATTTTACATCCATTCAGAAAGCGATCAATTCCATCAGAGATTTAGGACCGGCGGAAGCGTTGGTTTTCATTAAATCCGGAACGTATAATGAAAAAGTGATTATTCCTTCTTCCAAACACAAGATCACTTTAGAAGGTGAAAATAAAGACAATACCATCATTACCAACAATGATTTTTCAGGAAAACCTGATTCGTTTAATGAAAGAATGACGACGTTCAACTCCTATACATTATTAGTAATGGGTGACGATATTAAGATAAGCAATCTGACGATTCAAAACTCTTCATGCAATGAAGGACAGGCGGTTTCTCTTCATGTGGAAGGTGACCGTTTTGTCATTAAAAACTCGAATATTTTGGGCTGTCAGGACACAATCTATTCCGCCACCAATCACAGCAGACAATATTTTGAAAATTGTTATATCGAAGGAACAACGGATTTTATTTTCGGTCAGGCAACAGCTGTTTTTAAAAACTGTACGATTAAAAGCTTAGCCGATTCCTACATTACCGCAGCCGCAACAGAAGTCGACAGACCGTATGGTTTTGTTTTTTTTGATTGTAAATTAATCGCGAAAGAAGACATTACAAAAGTATATTTAGGAAGACCATGGAGACCTTATGCCAAAACTGTTTTCATTAATACCGAAATGGGAAAACACATTCTTCCAGAAGGCTGGAATCCTTGGAAAGGCGATAAAATGTTTCCTGATAAAGAAAAAACTGCTTATTATGCAGAATCCGGAAGTAAAGGCGAAGGCGGAAATATTTCCAAACGGGTGAGCTGGTCACATCAACTGACAAAAAAAGAGTTAAAAAATTATACCCTTGAAAAGATTTTCAATGGTTGGAATCCGAATATGAGTAATAAGTAATCAATAATGAGTAATTATAATTGCAATTAAATTGACATAGGAAAATGGAGCGTTAAGAAAATTAGTTCTGTGAACGTTAAAAAAATTCTACTGTTTGAGCGCGAAGCAAATATTGAATCGAAGCACAAATATCAAATTCGCGCGAGTTTTAGAATTTTTAGAGAACAGAAGTAATTTTTAGCGGAATTTTCCAAGTCTTGAACTTTTGATTCTTTTGTTTCAAGACAAAAGAATATGAATTAAAAATTTATTTAAAATGAAAAAACTACTTTTAATCGTATACATTTGCTTAGCAACATTCGTATTTGCGCAACAAAAGCCAACCTTATTCTTAATCGGCGATTCTACAATGGCTAACAAAGAAAATCCCGACAAAAACCCTGAACACGGATGGGGACAGGTTTTACCACAATTTTTCACCACAGGAATTGAAATTCAAAACCATGCAATGAATGGCAGAAGTTCAAAAAGTTTCAGAACAGAAGGAAGATGGGACAAAGTGGAAAAACAACTGAAAAAAGGAGATTTTGTGATTATTCAGTTTGGGCATAACGATCAAAAATTCAAGGATTCAACGAAATTTACGAATCCTTATACTCAATACAGAGCCAATCTGGAAAGATATGTAAACGAAGCCAGAGCAAAAGGAGCGACCCCCATTTTGATGACTTCTATTGTGAGAAGAAACTTCAATGAAAACGGCGTTTTAATCGATACTCATAAAGAATATCCTTTGGTTGTGAGAATGGTCGCAAATGATCTGAAAGTTCCTTTTGTGGATCTGCAGTTATTAACAGAACAAATGGAAATTTCTTACGGTCCCGAAAATTCAAAAAAACTGCATCTGCATTTCAAAGAAGGTGAAGAACCTTATTATTCAAAAGCAAAAGACGACGATACACATTTGTCAAAATTAGGAGCGGAAACTGTTGCAAAATTAGCTTTGAAAGATTTAAAGAGTTTGAAGATTGGTTTGGAAAAGTATATAAAATAAACAGTCAGAATGACAGCACACAAAAATAATTTAGTTTAAAAATTCAAAAAGCATACAAATGAATTTCAAAAAAGAACCGTTTTTTGACGGTAATTCCGAATGGGAAGAGTTAGGAGCCGGAGTTTCAAGACAGTTTGTGGGATACAACTCTCAAGTGATGATGGTGATTGTAAAATTCGAAAAAGATGCGATCGGAGCTCTGCACCAGCATTTTCACTCACAGATTACCTATGTTGCTTCAGGAAAATTTGAAGTGACTGTTGATGGGGAAGCTAAAACTTTACAACAAGGCGACGGATTTTTTGCTCAACCCAATATTTTCCATGGAGTAAAATGTCTGGAAGCCGGACAATTGATTGATGCTTTTACACCATTCAGAGAAGATTTTCTTAAAGATTAAAATAACAAACCTCATAGGTTTAGAACTTCAAAAAATATCCATTTCACAAAATGAATTAGTTATGAAAAAAATTGCTTTCCTGCTATTAATTTTCCTTACCATTCAAGTATCCGCTCAGGAAAAAATCATGGTTTGGCCCAAAGGTCAGATGCCTAATTCTAAAGGATTACCATTAAAAACCGAAGAAAAAGAAGGAAGGATTGTACAAATAAAAGAAACCGAATTATTTGCTTTCCTTCCTCCAAAAGAAGAAAGAAAACAGATGGCGGTCATTGTGATTCCTGGTGGTGGCTATTATAAGCTTACTTATGATTTAGGCGGTTATCAGATTGCAAAATGGTTGAATACCCAGGGAATCTCTGCCTTTGTTTTAAATTACAGATTACCCACTTCTCCTGATCTTAAACAAAGAGAAATAGCTCCCTTGCAGGACGTTCAGGCAGCCATAAAATATCTCAGAAAAAATGCCGAACAGTACGGAATTTCGCAGGAACAAATAGGTGTTATCGGAACTTCCGCAGGCGGACATTTAGCAGCGTCGGTAAGCAATATTTCTACAGATTATACTGAATTAAAAGGTGATTGGAAAGATATTCCTACCATTCCTAATTTTGCCATTTTAGTTTCTCCCGTGATTGATTTTGGAGAATATGCCCATGTTGGAAGTCGAAACAGTTTGTTGGGTGAAAATGCTTCTCCTGAAAAAATCAAAGAATATTCTATGCAGAACCGGGTGACTTCCGCGACTCCGCCTACTATTTTATTTCATGCTCAAAACGATAAAACAGTTCCCGTCATGAACAGTATTCTGTATTATCAGGAAATGGTAAAAAACAAAGTAAAAGGAGCCTTGTTTATTTTTCCTGAAGGCGAACATAAAATCGGAATCACCAATAAATCCGAATTAACGGATAACTGGAAAAAACTATGTTCAGACTGGCTGAAAACGATAAATAATAAGTAATGAGCAATTAAATATTTTTGTGAATCGCAAAGACGCAAAAGATTTTTTCTTGAATACTGTTTTAAGGCGCAAGAAAATCAAAGATTTTCAGCAAAATATTGAATATTGAATTTTATCGAAGATAAAATCCTTGCTCCTTTAATGCATAAAATTGTAAACTACCCCTGCGTCTTTGCGATTTACAAACAGAAACACTTTAATCAAAAATATGTTTAAAATCATTCAACATAAAATATTGTTGCTGGCTTGTGGAACGATAATTTCGGTTTCAGTTCAGGCACAGCAGAATTTAAAACTTATTTACAACAGACCTGCCGAAAACTGGAACGAAGCGTTACCCATTGGAAATGGAAAACTGGGAGCTATGGTTTTTGGAGGGGCTTCTCAGGAACACCTTCAGCTCAACGAAGAAACAATCTGGGCAGGAGAACCGGGAAATAATGTTCCGAAAAACACATTCGACAGCATTCAGGAAATCAGAAGATTATTAAATGACGGTCAGTTTGAGGAAGCTCAGAATGTTTCCAACAGAACATATCCCAGACAGGCCCCAAAAGACCTGAATTACGGAATGCCCTATCAAACGATGGGTGATCTGTTTTTAGATTTTAAAGGCCATGAAAATTTTAAAAATTACAAACGAACTTTAGACATTGAAAAGGCTATAAGCACCGTTTCTTACGAAGTAAATGGTGTAACTTTCAAACGCGAAATTTTCTCTTCTTTTGCGGATAATGTAATTATAATTAAACTATCTTCCAGCAAAAAAGGAAGTTTACATTTCTGCATTAATGCTTCTACTCCACACTTGCAAAAATCCATTTTTACAGATAAGAACCAATTAGTAATTAATGGTACAAGCGGTTCAGTAGATAATAAAACCGGGAAAATTAATTTCAAAACCGTTGCTTTTCCTGTATTAAAAGGCGGAAAACTAACCTCATCCAAAGATAAATTAGATATTTCCGGAGCAGATGAAGTAGTAATCTATGTGTCTATTGCAACGAATTTTAAAAAATATAATGACATTTCAGCCAATCCTGATGCAAGAGTCTCAGAATATTTACAATCCGCTTTAAGCAAAAAATACGATACCGAATTAAAAGCACACATTGAAAAGTATCAGAAATATTTCAAACGTGTCAATTTAAATCTGGGAACAACTGAACAGGCGAAAAAGACAACTGACACCAGAATTAAAGAATTCGGAACTTCGGACGATCCTGACTTGGTAGCACTCTATTTTCAGTTTGGGCGTTATCTTTTGATCTCTTCTTCTCAACAGGGAACTCAGCCCGCCAATCTTCAGGGAATCTGGAACTATCAGCTCAATCCGGCTTGGGACAGTAAATACACGGTCAATATCAATACAGAAATGAATTACTGGCCTGCCGAGAATACCAACCTCAGCGAAATGCACGAGCCTTTATTTGAGATGATCCAGGATTTATCAGTGACAGGACAGGAATCCGCAAAAGAAATGTACCATGCAAGAGGCTGGAATGTGCATCACAACACCGATTTGTGGAGAATTACCGGAATTGTCGACGGCGGTTTCTACGGAATGTGGCCAATGGGAGGAGCCTGGTTAACGCAACACATCTGGAATCATTATTTATACACCGGAAATAAAGACTTTCTGAAGAAAAATTATCAAGTTTTAAAAGGCTGCGCCTTATTTTACCTTGATGTTCTTCAGCAGGATCCTTCAAAACAATATCTTGTTGTTTCACCTTCTATGTCTCCTGAAAACACCTATATGAAAGGAGTTGGAATTACCGCAGGAACAACCATGGATAATCAGCTGGTTTTTGATGTTTTTAATAATTTCATAAATGCTTCAAAAATTTTAAATGAAGATATAAACCTTTCAGATAAAGTAAAATCGGCTTTAAAAAAAATTCCACCTATGCAGATCGGACAACACACCCAGTTGCAGGAATGGCTGAAAGACATGGACAGAACAGATGATCAACACAGACATATTTCGCATTTGTACGGGCTTTTCCCTTCAGGGCAAATTTCACCCTTCAGAAATCCTGAACTGGCGGAAGCTGCAAAAAACTCGATGATTTACAGAGGAGATAAATCTACAGGCTGGTCGATGGGCTGGAAAGTGAATTGGTGGGCAAGATTATTGGATGGAAATCGTGCCTTTAAATTAATTTCAGATCAACTGAGTCCTGCGCCACTGGAAGCGAAAGGTCAGTCCGGCGGAACTTATCCAAATCTCCTGGATGCACATCCGCCTTTCCAGATTGACGGAAATTTTGGTTGTACTTCCGGAATTACAGAAATGCTACTGCAAAGTTATGACGGCTATATTTACATTTTGCCGGCACTTCCGGATGCGTTACCAAACGGCTCTGTGAAAGGTTTGAAAGCCAGAGGTGGTTTTGAAATTGATATCGACTGGAAAAATTCTAAACTTACAAAACTGGTTATAAAATCTGCTTTGGGCGGAAATGCTAGAATCAGAATTGCGAAAGAGATTAATTTAAAGTCTGAAACTAATCTTAAACCGGCAAAAGGAGAAAATTCAAATGAATATTATCAGGTTAATACGATTAAAACACCTTTAATTTCCGAGAAAGCTCAGTTAAAAGGTTATGCTGATCCTGAAACTCAGGTTTTTGATTTTAATACAGAAAAAGGTGGAACATACACTTTTGAAGTGAAATAATTTAAAATCTTTATCATGAAAAATAGTATTTCTTTTTTACTGATCCTGATCGCTGCTTTTTATATAAAAGCTCAAAAACCATTAGGAGAAAAACAAAGAATTCTGATCAGTACAGATATTGGCGGAACTGATCCCGATGATAATCAATCGATGATTCATTTGTTGATGTATTCGGATCAATTCAATATTGAAGGTCTGGTTTCTTCTCCATCCTTCGGAAATGGGAATAAGGAGGAAATTTTAAAAATGATTGATCTATACGAAAAAGATCTACCAAAATTAAAAAAGCACAGCTCGGGTTTCCCGACTCCAAAATATCTCCGCTCTATTTCCAAACAGGGGTTGCGTGGGAATGCGCCTTATAAAGGTTTTTCTACATCAACTGAAGGCTCGGAATGGATTGTAAAATCAGCAAGAAAAAAATCTTTACAACCTTTGTGGGTTTTGGTTTGGGGTGGATTGGAAGACGTTGCACAGGCTTTACACGATGCTCCGGATATTAAAAACAAGATTAAAATTTACTGGATTGGTGGACCTAACAAAAAATGGAGTGCCAATTCATACTCATATATAGTAAAAAACTTTCCTGATCTTTGGTTTATTGAGGTTAACTCGACGTATTATTCTTTTTTTTCTAAAAATGATAATCCCGATATCCTTAAAAGTGATGAATATTATGATCAATATATCAAAGGATATGGAGCCATGGGAAAAGATTTCAAAAATTACTACAACGGAGAGGTAAAAATGGGCGACAGCCCTTCCCTGTTTTATCTGATGCACGGAAATCCCAATGATCCGACCGGAGAAAACTGGGGCGGAAGTTTTGAAAAAACCAATCGAAGTGCACATATTATTGTTAACGGAATCCAAGGAACTACCGAAGATATTGCTTTCTGTTCACTGGTTGAATTTCGTTTTAAAGGACCTGTTTTAAAAGAGAATTCGAGTTCTGTACCATTTTATATGGAAACCATGCATAAAAAAGATGTTCAGAAATGGGCAGGTTCTTATCTTGGAAACGGAAATTATGCTTTGCAATACGTTCCGAAAGCCGCAGAAGTATTGAACTATAAATTTGTATCCGATATTGCTGAATTGAACGGTCATGAAGGAAAAATGAATATTGTCAATCTTTGGCCCGGAAAACAACATCCAACAGATATTCCTTTAGGAAATACCTGGTTTTCGGATAAATCTGATCCTACTCTTTTCGATGGAAAATATCAGGGCGGAAAAACCATTTCAAAATGGAAAAACGATATTCTTCTGGATTGGGCAAAACGTTGGGAATGGATTAAATAAATACTATTTAATAAATAATAAAACGTAAATCTCCCATAGATTTCGAAATTACACAGATTATTTTCTGTTAATTTTGAAATTTATGGGAATTCTATTTAAATACTTTAAATAAATAATAAAATGCAACCGATTTAACAATCAAAATATTCAATATTATAATTATATAAATATTAACATATCAAAATATAAAACATTTATATATTAAATATATAATTTTACAATCTAATCAAATAACAAAAAAATTATCACTATGAAAACAACATGGAAAGCTGCCTTTCTGACGGTAGCTCTGAGTTCAGTTTTTGCCTTAACCGGATGCGGGCAGGAAGATATTAAAACTGATTTAACAGAAAATCCAGACACCATTACGATGAATAACATTCTTCAGACCAATACGGTCGTTCCCTTAGCAAATTGTGTCGCACCAGGATGGGCTTCTCAAAACGGCGGAACAACCGGTGGTGGAACTGCAGCAGAAACAACCGTTACCACCTACGCTCAATTAAAAGCTGCTATCGAAAATACGGCTGTGAAAGTTATTAAAGTGACCGGAACCATTACCGTTACAGCACGTATTTCATTTCAGGATCAGACCGGAAAAACAATTTACGGAACCAGTGGCGCCAAATTGGTTTCAACAGACCAGACCAAAGACGGTTCTGGAATTCTCAATATTAAGAGATGCAACAACATCGTTATCCGAAATCTTATTTTTGAAGGTCCGGGAGCCTATGACACAGATGGTTGGGACAACGCTATTTTAGACGATTGCAGAAATGTGTGGATTGACCATTGTGAATTCAGAGATGGGGTTGACGGAAATTTTGACATCAAAAATAAATCAGATTTCATTACGGTTTCCTACACTAAATTCCATTATTTAAAAGCTCCAAAACCTGGTGGTTCAGGCGGAACAGATGACCACAGGTTCTCCAACCTTATCGGCTCCAGCGATACCTCAACAACTGATGCAGGCAAACTCAATGTAACGTTTGTTCGTTGCTGGTGGGCTCCAGGCTGTAGAGAGCGTATGCCAAGAGTGAGATTTGGAAAAATCCATATTCTGAACAGTTATTTCAACAGCTCCGTGAGCAACAAATGTATTGCGGCAGGAGTTCAGGCGAATATTCGTGTAGACGGAAACGTGTTTGAAAACGTGAAAGAGCCTATCAATTTAATGAGCGGCTATACAGCAGTGTCAGTAACTTCAAACAACACCTTTACCAACGTTACCGGAAATACAGCAGGAAGCGGAACGGCGTTTACACCGCCATATTCTATCCCTATTTTGTCTTTATCTTCTGTAAAGTCTGATGTGACCACCAATGCAGGAGCCACACTTACAGGAAATATCTGTAATTCTTTATAATTAAATAATTAAACAAGAAAGACTGAGATATTTCTCAGTCTTTCTTTATATATGATCCTGTAATTTTCCCAACAAATCTGAATACATTAATTATCAGAAATTTTATTTTTTTCCAGCCATTTCGGATATTCTTTATTTAAAAGCTTCTCAGCAAAATCTCCGTACCAACTGTAACCATTTCTTCTTTCTTCCGAAACTTCATTGTAATTATATTTTACACTTCCATCTCGATCTCCAAAAAGGGGCCTGTTATTATCAATGTCATAAAATCTGGCCCAAATCACCGAGTTTTTGTCTTCAGTCAATGTGCGGACAGCTTTTCCATTTACTTTTGAAACATTGTAGCTATATCCTTCAATTTTATTCTGTTTGAACCATTTTACCGCTGATTTTATTGATTTTTCAATTTCAGGTGTAACAGGCTGCATCATTAAAAAACGCACAATTCCTACTGATTCTCCAGTTGCTAAAGAAACTGGTTCAAAAGCCCTGGCTTTGTCGGGTTGTAAAGTCACTTCATTATACTGATCTCCCCAAATGGTCGGAATCCCTTTTTGTAAAACCTGAGTTTTTAAGATACAGTCGATTCCCCTTTGAACTGCAACCTTAGATTTCTCTTTTAATTTTGGATCAACAACATCGAAATCATTTTTACCTTCCGCTACGTTGTACAAAACCGTCAAAGCATTGATCATTGCATTATCATTGTACGTCACCTGTTTCCTGTACAATCCCTTATTAGGATAGTATTGTGGAAAACCACCATTTTTGTACTGCATCAGAAGAAGATAACTGATTCCTTTTTCAGCAGCCTTTAAATATTCCGGATTTTTTGTCGCTGAATATGCTTTTATCAAACCATTGATTTCTTTTGAAGTAGCATTGTTGTCGATGGTTGCATGATCATCTCCCGTAGCTTTTATCTTTTTTAAAAGATCTTTATCCAACGGTAAGTTGTAATTGACAACAGATTTATCATTCAGCTGTTTTCCCCAACCTCCGACCGGAAGCTGGTAGATCAACATTTTTTCAGCTAAGGTGTCTTTTACCTGAGCGGAAAGGTTAACGGCAGTTAACCCAAAAGCGAATATATATACTTTTAATTTCATCCTTAAAATATTATTTAACCTTTACCTGTAAAGGGTTTGCTATAATCTGAGCCTGTTTTTGCAATATATTTTCCCAATCTTTTTGCGTCTGAATCTGCCCGCTTTTTTGCCACGCAAACCCTGCATAATAAGTGAGGTTTTTTTGAGGTTTGGTAATGACTAATAAATTACTCTGATCCGGAATTTCAGATTTAAAAGCAACTGAACTTTCTACAATAGTAGGATCAACAACTATTCCTTCCCCTACAAAAGCATCATCAATTTTCTCCCAATGCAGGTAATAACCATTTTTATCATTCAGTTTTGCTTCTCCTTCGTTTTTATGAAGAGTAATTCCGATGGTGTAGTTCGGAACTTGTTTTTCAGATTTAAAGGTGGATTCAAATTTTGAAAAATTAGAACCTAAATCCAGAGAAATTCTTTTCGTTTCCTTCACCCCAAACTCACTCCATGGATTGTAAGTTAGTTCAAAAACCGTTCTCAACGGACCTTCCGCAATCGTTTTTGACGTTACAAAGTTTTGGGAAACCTGGAGCTCTCCATCTTTCCATATCCCGATTCCTCCGGTTCCACGGCTGTCTCCTACCTGATAAGGGTCATAACCTTCTCCTCTCGTATCTCTGTGATAATACATCGGATCCGTCAGATATCCTTTGTACCATTCATTAATGATCGATTTGTCGGTTCTTTTCAGCCAAATATCCACTCCACTGGAAAGCGTACTCCCTTTCACTCCTGCCAAAGCTTCCTGCTGTCCTTTCGGGCCATATACACGGAACGCAACTTTATCATTTTCCCAGGTATAATCATCCGCACGTTCAGGAACCAATCTTGAGTACGTTCTCACATCACTTACCGGTAATGGAGTTTTCGCATCGGCAACAATCGTATAAAAAGCAGTCTTTTTTGCTTCAACTTTTGCCTGAAAAAGCAGCTCATCATTTTTTCCATCTCCATTATTGTCGATCCACTGAATGGTAAGATTATTATTCTGAGCATCTTTAATTCTAAGATCTGCTTCTTTATTTTTCCCTAAAAATGATTTCAACTGGCTCACCGGAATTGCAACCACTTCATTTCGTGCAAAATTCAGATTATTTTTAACCTTAACAGAAGTTTGCGCATTCGTAAAATCCGCAGCAATGCAAACGATTGCACAAATTAATCCAAGTCTTGATTTTTTATTCATAACTCCAAAACGTTATTTTTCAAAAGTAAAAATATTTCGTAAAATAAATAACATTTGTTTTTGTAAAAATATAAATCATTTTATCAAAAAGCAAAGAGGCTGTCTCAAAAGTGAAACAGCCTCTTTGCAATTTTTTGAAGAACTCTATTCTTCATCTTCGTGGTCCCACCTGGGCTCGAACCAGGGACCACCTGATTATGAGTCAGGTGCTCTAACCAACTGAGCTATAGGACCTCAAAACTTGGTTAAATTTTGTGTTTGCAAAAATAGTAAAAATTCTTTCACTACAAAATTTTTTATTGCTTTTCTTGACACAATTCTACCAGTACTCCATTGGTAGATTTAGGATGCAAGAACACAACTAATTTGTTATCAGCACCTTCTTTAGGTTCCTCTGAAATAAACTGAAAACCTTCATTTTTCAATCTCTGCACTTCATCATAGATATTTTCTACTCCGAATGCTAGATGATGGATGCCTTCACCTTTTTTATCAATAAATTTCGAAATAGGACTTTCAGGATTACTCGCTTCCAAAAGTTCGATTTTGCTTTCTCCGGTTTCATAGAAAGAGGTTACCACACCCTCTCTTTCCACTGTTTCCTTTTTATAAGATTCTTTTCCTAATAATTTAGCAAAGAGTTCATCCGAAACTCCTAAAGACTTTACGGCAATACCGATATGTTCTAGCTTCATAAATATTAATCAAATAATTAAAATTGTAAATTTGATACTGCATCTGAATTTCAAAGTATCAATTCAAACAAAAGTACTAAATTTGCAGAAATTATGGAAAGTAACAGACAAAGAAAAGTAGCACAGATTATACAGGAAGACTTCGCAGAGCTTTTCCGCAAACAGGCTGCAAACAGCCAGCAAAGTATTTTGGTAAGCGTATCTGATGTAAAAGTAACAGCAGATTTAGGGATTGCAAAAATTTATTTAAGTATTTTCCCACAGGAGCACCGTAGTGCAGTAATGAAGGAAATAGAGGAAAACAAGGCTCAGTATAGAAATTTCATCGGTCAGAAAATGGCTAAACAAGTACGTGTAATCCCTCAACTTAATTTTTACCTGGACACTACTCTTGATGATGTAGAAAAATTAGAAAGAGAATTAAGAGGCGAAGGCGACAATCCTGTTTTATAAATCACTTTGAAGAATATTGCATTTTATATCGCATCCCGCTACCTTTTGGCAAAAAAAGGGAGCACTGCTGTTACGTTTATTACGTGGCTTGCTGTGGGAGCAATGACGGTAGCCGTGACTGCAATGTTCGTTATTATTTCGGTTTTCTCCGGACTGGAAGATTTTAATAAAGACCTTATTGCAAACCTGCATGCGGACCTTACTTTAAAAAGTAGTTCAGGAAAAACCATTAAGGACCTACAGCAGGTCGAAAATGTTTTAAAAAAGAATAAAGAGATTGCTAGTTTTTCAAAAGTTATAGAAGAGAAAGTATACATCAACTATAATGGTAAAGGTGATATCGCTTATTTAAGAGGGGTAGATTCTGCCTATACCAAAGTAAATCCTATTGACAAAAGTATTTTCTACGGAACCTACCCAAACTTTAAGTATTCTAATGAAGTGCTTATGGAGCATTCTCTTAAAAACAGGCTCTCTATTCCTATAGATTCTACTTCGGATTTTGCTACGGTTTTCATGCCTAAACCCGGTACAGGGATCATCAATAAAGAAGAAGATATTTATAATAAGAAAAATATTTTCGTGACGGGAGTTTTCCCGGGAAACGATCAGCTTAACAACTATATCATAGCCCCTATAGAACTTACTGAGGAGCTACTGGATCTTCCCAAACAATCAGCCTATCAGATTGTAATTAAACTTAAAAATACTGAAAACACAGATCTTGTAAAACAAAACTTAGTTTCACAACTCGGTAAAAATGTTGATGTCAAGACTAAAGAAGAGGAAAATGCAGCTTTCTGGAAAATGATTAATACCGAAAAGCTATTTATCTACCTTATTTTTGCTTTAGTGATCTTCATTACCACTTTTAACCTTGCAGGAGCAATCATCATTCTTCAGCTTGATAAAAAAGAACAGGCGCGTTCACTCATTTCACTGGGATTTCCTTTGGCTCATTTAAGAAAAACGTATTTCTATACCGGAGTTCTTATCGTAATATTAGGAATTATTTCCGGATTGATTTTAGGAACTCTTTTATGCTATTTCCAGCAGTATACTGAATTCTTTAAAGCTATAGGAACGTTACCGTTCCCTATTAAAATCGTAGGAAACAATTATATTATTGTAGCCCTTACCGCAGCGGTATTCGGGATACTTATTTCATGGTTCTTTTCAAAGATCAGCAAAGACTATATTACTAAAAGTTAATATATAAGATTTCATTTTTTTGTACCTTTACGCCCCCAATTTTAAAAAATGAAACGAATATTATTTTCTTTATTGTTTTCATTTGCATTTATTAATGCATTTGCACAAATTCCGGCAGGATATTACAACGGAACAACAGGACTTACAGGAGCTGCTCTGAAAAGCAAGCTTAATCAGATTATCACCAACGGTCATATTGATCATGGGTATGGTGGACTTTGGACAGGTTATCAGACGACCGATCGTGATTATTATTATGAAAATGACGGAACAATTTTAGATATTTATTCTGAAAATGCCAATGGGCCGGATCCTTATACATTTACTTACTCAACCAACCAGTGTGGTTCTTACACTACAGAAGGAAACTGCTACAACAGGGAACACGTAGTGCCTCAGAGCTTATTCAACAGCAACTCTCCTATGGTTGCAGATATTCATTTCATTAGACCTACTGATGGAAAAGTAAACGGAATGAGATCCAATTACCCTTATGGAAAAGTAAGTACAGCATCTTTTACTTCTTTAAACGGATCTAAACTCGGAAACTCTGCTTCTCCAGGATATTCAGGAACGGTTTTTGAGCCTGTTGATGCTTTTAAGGGTGACGTTGCAAGGATGATCCTTTATTTTGTAACCCGATATGAAACACAGCTTTCAGGATTCAGTTCCGGAAATATGTTGGGAAATACAGCTTTTCCGGGGCTTCAAACCTGGGAACTTAATCAGCTGTTAGCTTGGAATACATTAGATCCGGTTTCTCCAGCCGAAATTGGGAGAAACAATGCCTCTTATGTTTATCAGGGAAATAGAAACCCTTATATCGACCACCCTGAATACGTTAATATGATCTGGGGAACACCGGTTGTTGACACTCAGGCTCCGACTGCAGCTACTAGCTTAGTTGCCAACAATCCTACCAGTAATTCAATTTCTTTGAGCTGGACTGCGGCTACTGACAATATTGGTGTAACTGGTTATGATATTTATTTCTCAAACGGAACACTTTACGGTACCGTTACAGGAACTACCGCAACAGTGCAGGGATTAACCCCCTCTACTACATATACGTTCTATATTATTGCCAGAGATGCAGCAGGAAACTCATCTCCACAAAGTAACAATGCAACAGAGACCACTCTTGCAGGACAGCCGGGCGGAGGAAGTTGTGGCACTGAAGATTTCAGCAACATTCCGGCAGCATCTTCCAGCTATGGAACCCAAACCTGGACAAACAACGCTATTACCTGGACTGCAACAGATGCAAGAACAGACCAAACGATCACAGGAAAGGCAATCACCATAAGAGACGGTTATTTATTAAGTTCTACCCTTTCCGGAGGTATTCAAAGCTTAACAGTTAAAACTCAATTAAAATTCACGACAGGTTCTGACAACGCCCTAAATGTAGAAGTAAACGGAGTTCAGGTAGGGACAATCCCTTATACAACGACAGTAGGAACATTCAGTATCAATAATATTAACGTAAGCGGAAATGTTACGATTAAACTTATTAATCCAATTTCTGGAAACAGAGTCGCTATAGACGATCTAAGTTGGACTTGCTATAACAGTTTAGCTACTTCAGAAACTACAAAAGATACAACATTCAGCGTCTATCCGAATCCTGTTAAAAACAATGAGCTGTTTGTAAAAGGTGAAAATATAAGCAAGATCACAAAAGCAGAAATCATTGATCTTTCAGGAAAACTTATTCAGGTGATTCATCATCCGTTTAAAAACTCTAACAAAATAGACCTTAAAAACCTGTCAAAAGGAGTTTACCTTTTAAAGACAGATATAAATACTACGAAATTTATTGTACAGTAAATAAAAAATTTAATTTATAAAAGACCGATTTTTTTCGGTCTTTTTTTTATTTTTGAAATATGATTTCCAGTAAAAAATTAGGCTTAATAGGACGTAATATTTCTTATTCTTTTTCAAAAAAATTCTTTGAAGATAAATTTCAAAAGCTTATGCTAAAAGATTTTTCTTATAGCATTTTTGACTTAAATGAAATATCTGAGGTTGAACATTTACTTTCCGCTCCCGATCTTTTGGGATTTAATGTAACTATTCCGTATAAAGAAAAAATAATCGATTACCTGGATGAACTCAGTGATGAAGCACAGAAAATAGGAGCTGTAAATTGTGTTCTGATTCAGGATGGCAAAAAAACGGGCTACAATACAGATGCTTTTGGATTTGAAAAAACCTTGCTTCTGCATAAAAAACCGCATCAGAATTCTGCCCTTATCTTAGGTAACGGAGGAGCAGCAAAAGCGGTTCAGTATGTTTTAAACAAACACGGAATCAATTCCATTACGGTTTCCAGAAGCACAGAAATCAATTTTGATAATTTAGATAAGGCAACCGTTGAAAATCACCCTATTGTCATTCAGTGTACTCCGGTGGGAACCTACCCTAATGTAGAAGACTGTCTGAAATTTCCTTTTGAAGGCCTTTCTAAAGACCATCTGGTTATTGACTTAATTTACAACCCTAATTATACCCAATTCATCATTAATGCCTCAGAAAAAGGAGCAAAAACAGTGAATGGATATTATATGCTGGAACAACAGGCAGAAAAAGCCTGGGAAATTTGGAATTTTCAAAAAAAATAACATAAATTAGTGTCTTAATTGGCTTTTTGCTATATTTAAAGGATATTAATGCCACTCACATAAAAGACTTGCTATGACTACAGAAAACAATCTTTCTGAAAACGAAGAAAAGAAAAATGCTCAAGAAGTATCTCAACAGAACCCATCAGAAGAAACCATTTCTTCTCATGAGACGCCTCATGATGAAGAGGCAGATTCTGTAGATCAGGAAGAAGAGGTTGAAATTTCTTTAGCGGATACTCTAAAGGAAATGGAAAAAATCATCAACCTGCCTAATGCAGGTGAAAATTTCAAAAAATTTAATCTTTTAAAAGAAAAAGCAAGTCACTATATTCATGATGAAACAGAAGATAAAAAACATGAATATGTAGAAGCAGGAAACGCTCCTGAAAACTTCAGCTACGAACATCCTTCACAAGCTAAGCTTTCTGGTTTAGTAAATATCTTCAAAGAAAAGCATGATTCTTATCAAAAAGGACAGGAGGAAGAGCAGAAGAAAAGCCTGGAGCATCGTCAGAACATTATTGAAAGGCTTAAAAACTTATATACTAATTCAGAACCGGGAACCAACCTTTTCAAGTCAATCCGTGAAATAAAAGAGGAATGGTCTAAGGCCGGACAGGTTGCCAAGTCTGAATTCAAAATTCTTAATAACAATTATTTCCACCATCTGAACCAATTTTATCAAATGTTGGATTTAAATAAAGAATTTCTGGAACAGGAATACAGCCACAATCTTGAAAAAAGACAACACATCATAGAACGTGCAAAGGAACTGGAAAATGAACCTGTGATTCAGAAAGCACTAAATGAACTTCAATATCTTCATAAGCTTTGGAAAGAAGAAGCAGAACCGGTTGCTGAAGAATTCCGTGAAAAAACATGGGAAGAGTTTAAAGAAATTTCCAACAAAATCCACGAAAGAAAATCTGAGCTTTCTGCTGCGATAGAATCTGAGCAAAGCATTAACCTGGATAAAAAGAACCAGATCATTGCGGAAATCAAAAAACTTTCAGAGCCTGCAGAAACCCCTAATCATAACTACTGGCAAAATGCAATCCGAAGAGTTGAAGATCTTCGTTCAGAATTCCTGAAAACCGGAAGTGTTCCAAGAAAACTTTCCAACCAAAACTGGACTGATTTCAAAACAACACTAAGAAACTTCAACACGACGAAGAACAATTATTACAAATCATTAAAAGGTTCTCAGCAATCTCATCTGGAAGAGAAATTAAAACTTATCCAGACCGCCAAAGACAATATGAACAATGAAGAATGGGACATCTCTGTGCCGTTATTCAAAAAACTTCAGGAAGACTGGAAAAAAATTGGTCACGTTCCAAAAAGTATGACCAATAAGATTTGGGATGAATTCCGTGATGCGTGTAATACATTTTTCAACAACTACAGAGAAAAAAGCAATACTTCTACCGACAACTGGAAGGAGAATTACAAACATAAAAAAGAGCTTCTTGAAGAGCTGAAAACCGTCACCAATGAAGACGGCAGCATTGAAAAGATTGAAGCAATCAAAACAGCCTGGAATAATATAGGAAAGGTTCCTAGAGAAAAAATCTCCATCAATTCGGAATTTAACAAAGCATTGAGAGAGAAGTTAAAATTAAATAAGATCAACGAACTGGAACTTAAAGAAGAAGGTCTTTCTGAAAACCAACTTACTGATAAAGCAAGAAAAATCAAGAGCCAGATTTCTGATCTTGAAGCTGAAATCGTAAAACTGGAGAACAATTTGGCATTCTTCAACAAGCCATCAAGAGAAAACCCTCTATTGAAAGATACTTTCAATACTATTGATGAGAAAAAAGCTCATTTAGAAACCTTAAGACAAAATCTTCACAGCATTATTGCCGGAGAATAAACTTATAATAAAAATCTAAAAAGCGGAGCCAAACAATTTGTCTTCGCTTTTTTCTTTCCTATGCAAGACGAATTTTATATCAGAAGATGTATTGAGCTGGCTCAAAAAGCAATCGGTAACACCTATCCCAATCCTTTGGTAGGAAGCGTAATTGTTCATAATGAAAAAATAATCGGTGAAGGCTACCATCATAAAGCAGGAGAACCTCATGCTGAAATCAATGCCATCAATTCCGTTAAAGATAAAAGTTTAATTCCGGAATCTACGATCTACGTTTCGCTGGAACCTTGTGCACATTATGGAAAAACACCTCCATGCGCTTTAAAAATTAAAGAACTCGGTTTCAAAAAAGTCGTGATCGGCGCTATGGATTCTCACGACAAAGTAAACGGAAAAGGAAAAAAAATTATACAGGACGCAGGGATTGAAGTCGTTTCCGGAATTTTAGAAAACGAATGCTTTGAACTCAACAAACGTTTTTTTACATACCACGAAAAGAAAAGACCTTACATTATTCTGAAATGGGCAGAATCTGGTGATGGTTTTATGGACAAAGATTTCAAACCTACTTCTATTTCCAATGCATTGGTTAATCAATTCGTTCATCAATTAAGGGCTAATGAACACGCTATCTTAGTAGGAACACAAACAGCTTTGAACGATAATCCAAGCTTAACGGTAAGAAATGTACTGGGTGTAAATCCTGTAAGAATTTTAATCGATTTTGATTTAAAAGTTCCTCAGAATTTTAGTATTTACAACAACGAAGCTAAAACTTTAGTTTTCAATTCTGTAAAACAAGAAAATAAGGAAAATATTCATTTCATAACAATTGAAAAAGAAAATTTTATCTCTGGCTTAATGGATGCTCTATATAAAGAACAGATTCAATCCGTCATCATTGAAGGCGGAAGATTTACTTTATGGCAATTCATTAATGCTAACCTTTGGGATGAAGTTATTGTCATTAAAAATGAAAATCTGAAACTGGAAAATGGAACTCAGGCTCCTAAGTTTGATTTTACCCCATGTAAAACCGAAGCTTTCCGGGACAATTCAATCGAGTTTTACAAAAGAGAAGGATAAAAAATGCAGTTCGAATACAAAACCATAGAAAAGTCCGTCGAGAATACCTTATTAAAAGAAAAAGGAAGCAAATTCATAGGATTTGCTTACCCTGTTAATAACGAAGAAGAGCTGAAGAATGCTTTAGAAAAAGTAAGAACAGAGCATCCAAAAGCAACGCATCACTGTTACGCATTCCGCATGGGACTGAATGGTGAAAATTACCGTGCCAATGACGACGGAGAACCTTCCGGAAGTGCAGGTTTACCTATTTACAATCAATTATTAGCTCATGAGATTACAAATGTTTTAGTAATATCCGTTCGGTATTACGGCGGTACAAAACTGGGGGTTTCCGGTTTGGTAAAAGCTTATAAAGAATCAGCAAAGATCACGTTAGAAGAAGCGGATATTGTCATTAAAGAATTAGAAACAGATATTGAAATTCAGTTTAATTTCAATCAGCAAAATACCATTTTCACTCTGCTTTCAAAATTTGATGCAAAAATCCTCAATTTCGATTCTCAGGAAAAAGCATCTATTATTGCAAGAATAAAATTAAAGAATAAAGAATACATTACGGAAACATTAGAAAATATGCAGTTCGTAGAATACAGGGTTTAGAAGTTACAACTCAATACTGGTCTGGGATTCCGAATTGTAAAGTATAATCTTCACATCATCCTTAGAATATTTCTGTTTAAGATGTATTGCCATTTTCCTGTAAATTTCAAGTTCAGGAAGCGGTACAGACTTTATCTCTTGCAATGCCCAATTTTGCAAATTAATATATACCTTTCCTTTACAAAAAGTAGAACTTTTCGGCTCAAAATAAGGTGCAAGTTCTTTTTCGTTCTCAGAAATACAGATATACATTTGATTTCCTTTCCCTGAATACAGATTAAATGAAAAATATTGATACCAACTGCCAAACAAACTGAAAACAGGCAGTAAAAACCAAAGAACAAACCAATACAGATTGGGAACAATCTTATTTTTATAAGAACATTCAATGGGCTTAGCATAGGTAATCATTAAAATAAAAATCATTGCCAGATTCCAGGGCCAAACCATAGAATTATACTTCAGTCCTATAGGTCCGATCAATATCAAAATACTCACATGCATCAGAATCAAAAAGTAACTTACTTTTCTTTTTGATTTTGAAACGACAAGCAATATCGCCAGTACAACTTCAGTTATAGGGATGAGTAAACCTATAAAAAACAGTTTATATTTTACAATAAAAACCATTGAAAGTCCAAGAAAATCTACAAGAAACATATCCCTCCATACAGAGGCAAGAAAATCACGGTTAAATTTATGTAAACCACTAAAAAGGTAAATGGATACTAAAAATATATGGCTTAATAATAAAATAGATTTCGGCTTGTAAAAGTTAATGATATACATCAGCAAAAAACACAAATACATATATTCCCAGGGCTGCCATCTTACGGTATCCAATGAGCAGCTTATTATTTCAGATGTCAGTAAGGAGATCAAAAGCCATCGGCTGGTTTTAAAGCACAGTATTCCCAATAAAGCAAGAATAGAAAACCCAAATACGAACTGATGAAAAATGCCGGGAACATTCTTTAAAAGATCAATTGGCGGAATTAGCGGATACACTCTTTCTGTAATCCATGTCTTATAGCTCCAGATTTTTGCGAAAAGCCAGAAAAAAGCAATCACCTTTATTAAGTATTCAACTTGTTTATCTGATATATCTTTTTTCTGCATTAATGTTTTCTGATTATTTCTTATCAAAAATATCAATTTCAATTAATATAAAATCATTTCCACCATTATATCAAAAAAATACCTCAGAAAATCTCTGAGGCATATATGTAATCTTATATAAAATTTAATTTCTTCTTCCGCCCATAAACAGGGATAACCAGTAAAGAAGCTGTGCAAGTGAACCTATAGCCGCTACAACATAAGTTCTTGCCGCCCATTTCAAACTGTCCTGCACTCCTACATATTCTTCTGAGGTCACAGTTCCTGTATCCTTCAGCCATTTCATCGCTCTGTTACTTGCATCATATTCCACGGGAAGTGTCACAAAGGCAAACAAGGTTGTAAAAGCAAACATTAAAACCCCTATTCCCAGTACCAGTCTATTCCCTGTAGGATTGTCTATCGTGCGGGTTGCAGCCATTATCATGATCCCCGCAATCAGAACAAATTGCATCAAATTAGAGCTTATACTTACTACGGGAACCAATTTGGAACGTAGCTGAAGCATAGAATATCCTTTAGCATGCTGAACAGCGTGACCACATTCATGAGCCGCAACTGCAGCTGCAGCCGCATTCCTCTGCATATAGACGCCTTCAGAAAGATTTACTGTTTTATTTTCCGGATTATAATGATCCGTCAATTGTCCCGGAACTGAAATTACCTGAACATCTGTAATCCCGTTATCTCTTAACATCTTCTCAGCAACTTCCTTTCCTGAAAGCCCGTTTCTAAGATGTACATTGGAATAATATGCAAATTTTGATTTTAATCTCGATGAAACCCACCAACTTACCAGCATCGAAATACCGATAATTATATAGTAACCGTAGTAACCTATCATTTTATTAGATTTTTAATTGTGTTTTTTTACTATTTTGATGTAAAAACTGTGCCAAAGTATTACATTTTATTAATTATATTTGTCTGTTTAATCAGCGTCATACATTATGTCGAAAGTATCAATTATTGAAGTAAAAAATCCCGATCAATCAAAGCAATTTGTCCGATTTCCGATGGATTTATATAAAAGCAATCCCTATTACGTTCCCTCATTCATTAATGATGAAATTAATATTTGGAACCCAGATAAAAATCCGGCCCTTCAATATTCTGAAGCCAAGCAGTTTTTAGCCTATAAAAACAATACTATTGTTGGCAGAATTGCTCTGATTATCAATCATAAAGAAGAAAAGGAACTGGGAATCAGAAAAGTTCGTTTCGGATGGATAGATTTTATTGATGACGAAGAGGTTTCTCAGGCACTAATTCAGACAGCAATTGACTACGCCAAAGAAAAAAATATTGATAAAATTGAAGGTCCAATGGGCTTTACCAATCTTGACAAAGCAGGAATGCTGACATTAGGTTTTGATAAACTGGCAACTATGATTGGAATCTACAATCATGACTATTACCCTAAACATCTCGAAAAACTAGGTTTGGTAAAAGAAAAGGAATGGGTAGAATTCGAACTCATTTTCCCGGAAATACTATCTGATAAAATACACAAATTCAACGAATTAATCTCTCAAAAATATCATCTTAAAGTTTTAAATTTTAAATCTAAAGAGGAAATTTTAAAATATGTAGATCCAATGTTTGATCTTTTGGACGAAACCTACAAACATCTTTCTACCTACACTCCTATTTCCGACGATCAAAGGAAAACGTATAAAGAGAAGTATTTCCCGTTAATCAATAAAGATTATATCGTTTGTGTTGCAGACGAACATGATCAACTTGTGGCTTTTGCCATCACAATGCCTTCCTATTCAAAAGCTTTACAAAAATCTAAGGGTCAACTTTTCCCTTTCGGATGGTGGCATTTTTTAAGAGCAGGAAAGAAAAATGACAGAGCCAATTTCTACTTAATCGGAATACATCCTGATTATCAAAGACGTGGTGTGACTTCAATTATCTTCAAAGAAATCTGGAAATTATTCAGAACAAAAGGTGTAAAATATCTTGAAACCAACCCGGAACTGGAAGAAAATAAGAGTGTACAACTTTTATGGCAGGATTACAATCCGGTCAATCACAAAAGAAGAAGAACGTATTCCTTGAATATTAGTAATGAGTAATCGGTAATGAGCAGTTAACAAAATGTTATAATTCTAAATCCTTACCCTTTAATTTTTATAGTCCAATCTCATGAAACCACATCTTATTATTTTCGCCATTTTAATCGCAGGGTTTATTATTTATAATTTCTTTTTCAGGATAGAGGATGACAGGATAAACACTGTAGTTAACATAATGTACGCAAGTGTTTTATTTGGCTATATTTCATTTATGGCTTTTTCTGTGCTTAAAAAAATGAAAAAATAGACGCTATTTTTATTGATTCTAAATTATCAATTTTTCCTATTTTCATTCTATTTTAAAGCTGATAAATTTCATGCTTTCTTGTTTATTCGCTAAATTTGCAAATTGAGATAATAATGTAAAAATGAATTTACCTGAAAGTTATATTCCAATCCTATTACAAGCAGGTGTTGCAGTGGCATTCGTAGCCGTTTCTTTGCTTGGAGCGCATTTTTTAGGTCCAAAACAGAAAAAAGGAAATTCTGTAAAAAACCAAAGCTGGGAATGTGGAGTCCCGGTAGAAGGAAATGCCAGAACACCGTTTTCCATTAAATACTTTTTGACGGCGGTATTATTCGTATTATTCGATATTGAAATCGTATTTTTTTATCCATATGCTGTAAATTTCAGAGAATTTGGAATGGAAGGATTCCTTGCTGTACTTACGTTCGTAGCGATTTTCTTCATGGCATTTTTCTATGTCTGGAAGCGTGGCGCATTAGATTGGGATAAATAAGTTTTAACATTAAAAGATTCAAGAATTTAAGATTTAAATCATTACTATTTTTTTAATCTTTAAATCTTTTTAATCTTTAAATATTTATAAAAATGTCAGATAACAAACCAGTAATAAGAACAGATGCACCTGCTCCGGAAGGATTTGAAGGAGAAGGGTTTTTCGCAACGAAACTGAGCAGTGTAATCGGGATGGCTAGAAAGTTCTCTCTTTGGCCGTTGCCTTTTGCAACCTCTTGTTGTGGTATCGAGTTTATGGCTACCCTGAACCCAACGTATGATGCTTCAAGATTTGGTATGGAAAGAAACTCTTTCTCACCAAGACAGGCAGATATGCTGATGGTTTGCGGAACTATATCTAAGAAGTTAGGACCAGTCCTAAAAGAAGTTTACACTCAGATGGCAGAGCCGAAATGGGTGGTTGCAGTGGGAGCTTGTGCTTCCAGTGGCGGTATTTTCGACTCATATTCAGTTTTACAGGGAATTGATAAAATTATCCCGGTAGATGTTTATGTTCCTGGATGTCCTCCAAGACCGGAGCAGATTATCGAAGGAGTAATGCAGGTTCAGGCTTTAGCAGAAAGCGAAAGCATCAGAAGAAGAGATATGCCTGAATATCAGAAATTATTAGATTCTTACAACATAAGCAACTAACGGAAATGACAAACGAATTTGTATTAGAAGCAATCACAAGAGAATTTCCGGAGTCTGTAATCGCGAGTTCTGAGCCTTATGGAATGTTGACAATCGAGGTGAAGAAAGAAGACATTAAGAAGATTATTCATTATCTTAAAGATTCATCACTGGAAATTAATTTCCTTACCGACATTTGTGGAATCCATTACCCTGAATTCCCAGAGAAAGAAATTGGTGTTGTTTATCACTTGCATAATATGATGGCTAATTTCAGATTGCGTCTGAAAATCTTCATGTCCAGAGAAAATATCGAAGTGGATTCTTTAGTGGAATTATACGCCGGAGCTAACTGGATGGAAAGAGAAACGTATGATTTCTACGGAATTAAATTTAAAGGGCATCCGGATCTTAGACCTATCTTAAATATGGAAGATCTTGGGTACCACCCTATGTTGAAGGAATATCGTTTGGAAGATGGCACCAGAACTGATAAGAACGACAGCATGTTCGGAAGATAAAAAATAATGCAATAAGCGGTAAGCAGCAAGCAATAAGCTTAAAGCCTAAAGCCTATAGCCTAAAGCATTTAAATTATGAAAGATAACTCATTATCTAATATACTAAACCAGTACGACAGTAAGGAGCAAATTGACGGACAATTATATACCCTCAATTTAGGACCCACTCACCCTGCAACGCACGGGATTTTCCAGAATATCTTAACGATGGACGGAGAAAGAATCCTTCACGCTGAGCAAACCGTGGGATACATCCACAGAGCATTTGAGAAAATTTCTGAAAGAAGAAATTACGCTCAGATCACTACCCTTACCGACCGTATGAATTACTGTTCTGCCCCAATCAACAATTTAGGTTGGCATATGACAGTTGAAAAGCTGATCGGCGTTGAAGTTCCTAAGCGTGTAGATTATATGCGTGTTATTTTAATGGAATTAGCAAGAATCGGTGACCACCTTATCTGTAACGGTGTAACCGGAATGGACTCCGGAGCAATTACCGGTCTTACCTATATGTTCATCGAAAGAGAACGTATTTACGATATGTACGAGCAGATCTGCGGAGCGAGAATGACAACCAATATGGGAAGAATCGGAGGTTTTGAAAGAGATTTCACTCCAAAGTTCCATGAGTTATTAAAGGATTTCCTTAAAACCTTCCCACCAAGATTCAAAGAATTCTGTACTTTATTAGAGCGAAACAGAATTTTCATGGACAGAACCATCGGAGCAGGAGCAATTTCTGCAGAAAGAGCGTTAAGCTACGGCTTTACAGGTCCTAATTTGCGTGCAGCAGGTGTAGATTATGACGTAAGAGTTGCACAGCCTTATTCTTCTTATGAAGATTTCGACTTCATCATTCCAGTAGGAACTTCTGGTGACACTTACGACCGTTTCATGGTTCGTCAACAGGAAATCTGGGAATCTATTAAAATCATCAAACAAGCATACGAAAATCTTCCTGAAGGTCCATTCCACGCGGATGTTCCTGATTTCTATCTTCCTGAAAAAGCAGATGTATATCAAAAAATGGAAGCATTGATCTACCATTTCAAAATTGTTATGGGAGAAACTGATGTGCCTAAAGGTGAAGTTTATCACGCTGTAGAAGGTGGAAACGGAGAATTAGGATTCTATCTAGTGAGTGATGGTGGAAGAAGCCCTTACAGACTACACTTCAGAAGACCATGTTTTATTTACTATCAGGCATATCCTGAAATGATTACAGGTTCTGTAATTTCCGATGCAATCGTAACGATGTGTAGTATGAATATTATTGCAGGAGAATTAGACGCATAAAAAGAAGACGTCAGACATCAGATTTCAGATGTTAGACTCTTTGCTTTATATATAAATTTAAAATCTGATGTCTGAAATCTGGCATCTGAAATCTTAGATAAAAAATGAGCGAAACAATAGCTTTTAAACCGGAAAGTTTAGCACAGGTACACAAAATTATCGCGAGATATCCTGAAGGAAGACAGAAGTCTGCCCTTCTTCCTGTACTTCACTTGGCACAGAAAGAATTCGGGGGATGGTTAGACGTTCCTGTGATGGATTATGTTGCTGAATTATTAAGTATTAAGCCAATTGAAGTATATGAAGTAGCTACTTTTTATACGATGTTCAACATGAAGCCGGTTGGTAAATATGTTTTGGAAGTTTGCAGAACGGGACCATGTATGGTTTGCGGAAGCGAAAAAATCCTTGATCATATCAGAACGAAACTGAACATTAAAGACGGAGAAACTACAGAAGACGGAATGTTCACCTTAAAGCCAGCTGAATGTTTGGGTGCTTGTGGATATGCTCCAATGATGCAGTTAGGAAAATTCTTTCATGAAAATTTAACAATAGAAAAAGTGGACGAAATCCTTGATCTTTGCAGAGAAGGACAAATCGCTTTAGACTAGTTGAGTTAATTTTTTTAATAATTATAAAAAGCTAGAAGGCACAAGCCGATAGCTAAAAGCATAATAAAAAATGAGTAAAAAACTTTTACTTAAAGACGCACATATAGAAGGTATTCGCTACTTTGAAACATACCGTAAACAGGGAGGTTACACAGCTGCTGAAAAAGCCTTGAAAATGACACCGGACGAAATTCTTGAAGAAGTAAAAGCTTCAGGACTTCGTGGACGTGGTGGAGCTGGATTCCCAACCGGGATGAAATGGAGCTTTTTGGCAAAACCGGAAGGCGTTCCAAGACACTTGGTTGTAAATGCTGATGAATCCGAACCGGGAACTTTCAAAGACAGATATCTGATGGAGTTTCTTCCTCATTTATTGATTGAAGGTATGCTGATTTCATCTTACTGTTTAGGTTCAAATGTTTCTTATATCTACATCCGTGGAGAATATTCATGGATTCCGGACATTTTGGAAGAAGCTATTGAAGAAGCTAAAGCGGCAGGATTTTTAGGTAAAAATATTTTAGGAACCGGTTTCGACTTGGAAATCTACGTTCAAAGAGGAGGTGGAGCATACATCTGCGGTGAAGAAACAGCATTGCTAGAATCTCTTGAAGGTAAAAGAGGAAACCCGAGACTAAAACCGCCATTCCCGGCTGTCAAAGGACTTTGGGAAAGACCAACGGTAGTCAATAATGTTGAATCTATTGCGGCAATCGTTCCAATCATTGATATTACAGGAGCTGAATACGCTAAAATTGGAGTTGGAAGATCTACAGGTACGAAATTAATTTCTGCTTGTGGAAACATCAACAAACCAGGAGTTTATGAAATCGACATGACGATCACTGTTGAAGAATTCATTTACTCTGATGAATATTGCGGCGGTATTAAAGACGGAAAAAAATTAAAAGCTTGTATCCCTGGAGGAAGCTCTGTTCCTATTGTCCCGGCTAATTTATTACTGAGAACTGTGAACGGAGAACCAAGATACATGAACTATGAATCGTTGGCAGACGGTGGTTTTGCTACCGGGACAATGATGGGTTCGGGAGGTTTCATTGTATTGGATGAAGACCAATGTATCGTAGAGCATACCATGACTTTAGCGAGATTCTATAATCACGAAAGTTGCGGACAATGTACCCCTTGCCGTGAAGGAACGGGATGGATGTACAAGATTTTAAAGAAAATCGAGAAAGGAGAAGGAAAAATGGAAGATATCGATCTACTTTGGGATATCCAGAGAAAAATCGAAGGAAACACGATTTGTCCATTGGGTGATGCAGCAGCTTGGCCTGTTGCAGCAGCTATTCGTCATTTCAGAGATGAATTCGAATGGCATATTAAAAACCCTGAATTGTCTCAAACACAAAATTACGGAATAGCACATTATGCAGACCCAATCCCTGCAGTAGAGAATAACGCTTAGAATGAAAAAGATATTGGCAGTTGGTCTAATGGTGTCGGGTTTTGCTTTTGGACAAGTTAAAAAAGATACGTTAGAGAAAAAATATACATTGGAGGTTACTCCATATAGAGCTGAAAAGAAGGAAAAACCTTTACCTTTAAGTAAAAAAGGTCAGGTGTTCGCTTTCTTTGGATGGAACAGAGGAGCATTCAGTAATTCTGATATTCACTTTACGGGAAATGGCTACGATTTTCAGTTGAGTAATGTATCCGCAAGAGATAAACCTACAAAATTTGGAATCGTTTATTTTGATCCAAGTTGGTTTACAGTGACACAATATAATTTCAGAATAGGATATTTTATCAAAGATAATCTGGCTCTTGTTCTTGGAATTGACCATATGAAATATGTAATGAAACAAAACCAGACGGTTGATTTTTCAGGATATATTTCGGATCCGAAATATGCAGCAATGGTACAGAACGGTCAGGTAAATTTAGCTGATGAGCAGTTTCTTACTTTTGAGCATACAGACGGATTGAATTATGAAAATTTAGGTCTTGAGAAATACAAAAATCTTATTCATAAGAAAAATATAGATTTAGTATGGTCTTACGGAGCCGGAATCGGAGTAATGTTCCCGAAAAGTAATATCAAACTTTTTGGAAATGAAAGAAGCGACCGTTTTCACGTCGCAGGGATGGGAACCGATCTTAGATCCAGCTTGAACTTGGTTTTCTGGAAAAACTGGATGATCAGAGCAGAAGCAAAAGCCGGATACATTAATATGTGGGATATTAAAACTACATTAAACAATAAACCGGACAAAGCTCGTCAGGATTTTGTTTTCGGACAGGTACTTGCCGGGATCGGATATACATTTAATACAAAAAAGTATAATTAAAATAGAGCTTAAAGCTTTTAACAGCATAAGCGAAAAGCATAGAATATGAGCGAAGAGGTTAAAAAATTCAAAATAACTATAGACGGACAGACTACTGAAGTTTTGCCTGGAACTTCTATTTTGGAAGCTGCAAGACAAATCGGTGGAAAATCTGTACCTCCTGCAATGTGCTACTACAGCAAGTTGGAAACCAGTGGAGGAAGATGCAGAACTTGTCTTGTAGAAGTTTCTAAAGGGTCTGAAGCAGATCCTCGTCCTATGCCAAAATTGGTAGCAAGCTGCAGAACCAACGTAATGGATGGTATGGAAGTAAAAAATCTTACTTCTGAAAAAGCTCAGGAAGGCAGAAAAGCTGTTACTGAGTTTTTGTTGGTAAACCATCCGTTAGACTGCCCTATTTGTGACCAGGCCGGAGAATGTCATCTTCAGGATCTTGGATATGAGCATGGTGTGGAAAACACAAGAACTGAGTTCGAAAGAAATACTTACGAAGCTGATGATCTTGGCCCGCACATTAAACTGAACATGAACCGTTGTATTTTATGTGCAAGATGTGTACTGGCTGCAAACCAGCTAACAGGTCAAAGAGAACACGGAATTCTTTTCAGAGGAGATCACGCTGAAATTTCTACCTATTTAAATAAAGCTTTAGATAATGACTTCATCGGAAACGTAATCGACGTTTGTCCGGTTGGAGCATTAACAGACAGAACAGCCCGTTTTGCAAGCAGAGTTTGGTTTACAAAGCCCATGAATGCTTCTTGCAAATGTGATAAATGTTCAGGAAAAGCTACGGTTTGGATGAAGGGTGATGAAATCGTAAGAGTTACAGCAAGAAAAGACCAGTGGGGTGAAGTCGAAGAATTCATCTGTGACACTTGTCGTTTTGAAAGAAAAAACTTGAACGATTGGAATCTTGAAGGTCCTAGACATATCGACAGACATTCTGTTATTTCATTGAACCATTACGAAAAGCCTAAAGATGAGCTAAGAGTGTTAGACAATCCGATGGCGAAAGAAATCAGTGAAAAAGACGAAAAATAATTAATTAAAGACAATTAGATCTCAGACACTAGACATGAGACTTTTATCTAGTATCTGATATCTCACATCTAAAAATCTTTACAAATAAAAATGGATTTACTTACATTTAAACTTATACTTGTATTAGCACTTTTCCTGCTTTCGTTGACGATTGCAGCCTACTCTACCTGGGCAGAAAGAAAAGTTGCCTCTATCATGCAGGATAGAATTGGTCCCAACAGAGCAGGACCTTTCGGATTGCTGCAACCTCTTGCTGACGGTGGAAAGTTTTTCTTTAAAGAAGATTTTACACCTGCCAATGCAGAAAAATTCCTTTTCGTATTGGGACCGGCATTGGTAATGTTTATTTCATTAATCACAGGAGCAGTTATTCCTTGGGGTAAAAGTTTAAATATTGCGGGTACTTCTTTTGATCTTCAGGTTGCCAATATTGATGTTGGTGTACTTTTCATCATCGGAATGGCTTCAATTGGTGTTTACGGAATCATGATCGGAGGTTGGGCTTCGAATAACAAATATTCATTATTGGGTGCAATCCGTGCTTCTTCTCAGATGATCTCTTACGAATTGGCGATGGGATTGGCTTTGCTTTCTATTATTATGATGACAGGAAGTTTGGATTTAAAAGAAATTACGGCAAGCCAGACCAATGGAAAACTTTGGGGATTCATTCCTTGGGTTTCAGGCCTGAACTGGAATATTTTCTACCAGCCAATTGCTTTCCTTGTTTTCATCGTGGCGGCTTTAGCGGAAACAAACAGACACCCTTTCGATTTACCTGAATGTGAATCTGAATTGGTAACAGGATATTCTACAGAATACTCATCCATGAAGTTAGGTTTATATATGTTCGGTGAATACGTAAATATGTTTATTTCCAATGCGTTCATGGTTGTTTTGTTCTTCGGAGGTTACAACTATCCGGGAATTGAATGGGTAACTCAACACTGGGGTGAAAACACTGCAGGTATCTTGAGTATCGTGGCCTTCTTAACAAAAACGGTAATCGGAATCTTGATCTTTATGTGGATCAGATGGACGCTTCCGAGATTTAGATATGACCAATTAATGCATTTGGGTTGGAAAACTTTAATCCCAATGGCATTGGTAAACTTGCTGGTTACAGGAGCTGTAATTTTAGCATTTGGAAACTAAGAGATAAGAATATATTTTTAAATGCTGGATGGAAGTTCAGCCTAAAAAATTACAATAAATGAAACTTACGAACAGATCAAAAGTTGTTTCTAATAAAGAAATGACCCTTGCTGAAAAAATCTACTTACCTGCGATTTTTACAGGAATGGGGATTACATTTAAGCATGCTGTAAGAACCGTATTGAAAGGGGCTCCCGCAGTATATTCATATCCGGAAGTACAGAAACCGAGAGCAGAAATCTGGAGAGGTCAGCACGTTTTGAAAAGAGACGAGGAAGGCAGAGAAAGATGTACCGCTTGCGGACTTTGTGCAGTGGCGTGTCCTGCGGAAGCAATTACAATGACTGCTGCTGAAAGAACTAAGGAAGAAAAGCATCTTTACAGAGAAGAAAAATATGCATCAGTATATGAAATCAATATGCTGAGATGTATTTTCTGCGGAATGTGTGAAGAAGCCTGTCCTAAATCTGCAATCTATCTTACCGACAGATTGGTAGACGTGGAAACCAACAGAGGTTCTTTCATTTACGGAAAAGATAAATTGGTTGAAAAAATAAATGAAAGGATTGATATCACTGAAAGACAATCCGAGAAACAAAAAAATGCGGTAAAATAATGGATCAGTTTTTATTTTTCTTGGTGGCGTTTTTAGCAGTGGCAAGTGCGGTGTATTTCGTATTTGCGAGAAATCCTTTATATGCTATTTTGTCATTAATTGTTACGATGTTTTCTATTGCAGGTATGTACATCCTTCTGAATGCACAATTCCTTGCAATTATTCAGATTATTGTTTACGCCGGAGCGATCATGGTATTATTCCTTTATATCCTGATGATGCTTAATCTTAACAAACAAGACGAAAGTAAGAAGAACAATACTTTAAAATTTATTGGAGTTTTTACGGCAGGTCTTTTATTGGTTGGAGTTTTAGGCGTATTCAGAGGTGTGCAGGATAACCATATTGCTGTTGAAAATGTAGACAGAGGAGTTGGTCTTACTAAAAATCTGGGTAGACTTTTGTTTAATGAATATGTTTTACCGTTTGAGCTTGCATCCATCCTTATTTTGGCAGGTATCGTAGGTGCGGTATTAATCGGTAAAAAAGATTTATAAAATTATGGGAGAAGTAAATACATTTATACAAAGCATCCCTCTGAATTATTTCATCATTCTTTCTTCAGTATTGTTCTGTTTAGGAGTGTTGGGAGTATTGTTGAGAAAAAATGCTATTGTTATTTTGGGTTGTGTTGAGCTTATGCTAAATTCTACGAACCTTTTATTGGCTGCATTTTCGGCATACAAAGGTAACGGAGACGGACAACTTTTAGTTTTCTTCATTATGGTGGTTGCCGCTGCGGAAGTAGCGGTAGGCTTGGCAATTATTGCCATGCTGTATAGAAATACCCGTTCTGTTGATGTAAGTATATTTAATAAATTAAGAGGATAAGAATGGAGAATTTAGTATATGCAATAGTACTTTTACCACTTTTAGGGTTTCTTATTAACGGTTTATTCGGAAAAAATCTTCCAAAAATTGTTGTGGGTAGTCTGGCTACGGCAATGGTTTTTGCATCTTTCTGCATCGCAGTGAGTATTTTCATGAGTTTTGATTCTGAAAGCCAGCCTGTAATTGTAAAAGCTTTTGAATGGTTTAGAATAAATGGAGTTCAGATCAATTTCGGATTCCAGATCGATCAGCTTTCTTTAATGATGGTAATGATCATTACGGGTATCGGTTCACTGATCCACTTATACTCTATCGGATATATGAGTCATGACAAAGGATTCTATAAGTTCTTTACTTATCTGAACCTTTTCATCTTCTCCATGTTACTTTTAGTAATGGGAAGCAACTACCTTATCTTATTCATCGGATGGGAAGGTGTAGGATTGTGTTCTTATTTACTTATCGGATTCTGGTACACGAACGAAGAATATGGTAAAGCGGCAAGAAAAGCTTTCATCATGAACAGAATCGGTGATCTTGCGTTACTAATCGGTATCTTCATGATTGCCGGACAAACTAACGCTGTTGATTACCTTACCGTAGCGGAAAATGCTGGAAAATTTGAATTAGACGGAAGCGTAATTATCTTTATTACAGCGAGTTTATTTATCGGTGCAACGGGTAAATCGGCTCAGGTTCCATTATATACCTGGCTACCGGATGCGATGGCGGGTCCAACTCCTGTTTCTGCGTTGATTCACGCTGCAACCATGGTAACTGCGGGTATTTATTTAGTAGTAAGATCCAACTTCTTATTTACTTTAGCACCAACCGTTCAGGGAGGGATTTTATTCATCGGATTCTTAACCGCTGCTTTGGCAGGATTCTACGCACTACGTCAGAATGACATCAAAAAAGTTTTAGCATATTCTACAGTTTCACAGCTTGGATTTATGTTCATTGCATTAGGTCTTGGAGCGTATACAACAGCTATGTTCCACGTAATGACGCACGCTTTCTTCAAAGCATTATTGTTCTTGGGAGCAGGTTCTGTAATTCACGCGATGAGCAACGAACAGGATATGCGTTTCATGGGAGGTCTGAAAAAATATATTCCGATCACTCATGCTACTTTCCTTGTTGGAACATTGGCTATTTCAGGATTCCCTTTATTATCAGGGATGATTTCTAAAGACGAAATTTTAGTAGCAGCTTTCGCTAAAAATCCAATTTATTGGGTACTGCTATTCATTTTAGCAGCTATTACTGCCACCTATATGTTCAGATTGTACTATCTTACATTCCACGGAGAGTTCAGAGGTACTGAAGAACAAAAGCACCACTTACACGAAAGCCCTACAAATATGACATTACCTTTGATCGTATTGGCTATTCTTTCGGTTTTAGGTGGTTTAATTAACCTTCCTCACTTCATCGGTCACGGTCATTATGCAAAATTAATGGAGTGGTTGAAACCGGTTCTTACTGAGGAAAGTTTTAAACAAATGGAAGCTACCCTTTCAGGAGTTCCGTTTGGTACTGAAATGATACTTTTAGGAGCTACAGTTTTAATGTTCTTCTGTGTTTGGTTCATCGTTAAAAATACTTACGTGAACAAGAAAAAACAAGCACTTCCTGAAGAGCAATACACCGGATGGGAAAAGCTGTCTGCTAAAAAATTATATGTTGACGAACTTTACAATGCATTAATTGTAAAAACTGTTGAAGGATTAGGACGCGGAGGAAAGATGTTTGATAAAGGTATTCTTGATCGTTTTGTAGACTTCGTAGGCGAAGGTGCTGAAGATAGTGGAAAAGCGATGAAACGTATCCAAAACGGAAATGTTGAGACTTACATTTTGATCATGTCTTTAGCGGTGGGAATTATACTGATTGTTAACTTTATATTACAATAATGTCTGGTTTATTATTAACATTATTACTATTACCTCTAGTAGGTTCGGGATTAGTTTTTGCATGGAAAAACAATTCCAGCAAATATTTGGCACTGGGAATTGCATTGGTACAAATGCTCGTTACCTTCTACATTGCGGCGGATTTTGATTTTAATCCGACAGTAGACAGTGTATTACAGCACGAGATCAATTACCCCTGGTCACAATTCATGAAAAGCTCTCTTCACTTCGGTATCGATGGGATGAGCCTACTTCTTTTATTGCTGACCAATATTTTAGCGCCAATCATTATTTTATCTTCATTTAATGAAAATGTAAGCTATAGAAATACTTTCTACGGTTTGATCCTGCTGATGCAGTTCGGACTTGTGGGAGTTTTCACTTCGCTTGACGGATTATTATTCTACATTTTCTGGGAAGTAACTTTGATTCCGATCTGGTTCATCGCCGGACTGTGGGGTCAGGAGAATAAAAGATTTGAATTCACTACGAAATTCTTCGTTTATACATTCGTTGGATCATTATTCATGCTAGCCGGGTTGATTTATGTTTACAACAACTCTGCATCTTTCGCACTAACAGATCTTTATAATGCTCAATTAAACGAAACACAACAGACAGTGGTATTCTGGTTCATTTTCTTTGCTTTTGCAGTGAAATTACCGGTATTCCCTTTCCATACTTGGCAACCGGATACTTATACTTATTCGCCGACTCAGGGATCGATGCTTTTATCAGGGATCATGCTAAAAATGGCAGTGTACGGAGTTATACGTTATTTATTACCGATCACTCCCCTTCCGATTGCAGGAATTTCAGGACAGATTGTAATTATTTTGGCAATTGTAGGAATTGTTCACGGAGCTTTAATTGCAATCATCCAGACAGATATGAAGAGAATTATTGCATATTCTTCTTTCTCCCACGTTGGATTGATGGTGGCAGGTATCTTCGCTTCAGCAGTAATTTCTTTAAGAGGAACTTTCAATATTGAAGGTGCTGAAGGTGCTTTGGTACAGACTTTCGCTCACGGTATCAACGTGGTAGGTTTATTCTACTGCTGTGATATTTTATACAAGAGATTTAAATCAAGAGACATCAGACAAATGGGAGGTTTGGCGAAAGTTGCTCCTAAGTTTGCGGTGTTGTTCCTGATCATTATATTAGGTTCAATGGGGGTTCCGTTGACTAATGGATTCATCGGAGAATTTATCCTGTTGAAATCTGTATATGATTTTAACGGATTGGCAGCGGTGATCGCTGGTCTTACGGTAATTCTTTGTGCTGTATACTTATTGAGATTCTACGGAAAAGCAATGTTCGGGCAAGGCGATGATGCCGTGTTGAGCACAGTAAAAGATTTATCTGCAGTAGAATTCTCTGTATTGGCAAGTTTAGCGGTTTTTGTGATTGTATTTGGTATTTTCCCACAACCGATAATCGAAATGGTGAATAGTTCGTTGAAGTTTATCTACCAATCAATGGTAAGCTAATTTGATATTTTAAAAAATGAGTGTTTTAATTATTGTTTTCCTAACGGCAGTTGTTGCGTTATTTTCAGGAGTTTTTGAACAAGGGAAATTCGCAAGATACATTGGGATTTTGGGATTAATCATCGCATTATGGGTAAGTTTTATGCCTGAATGTGCTTTCTTTGCACAGTACAGACATATGTATGACTATACCGGAAATACTGCTTTATTCACTAAAATATCAATTGTAACGACATTATTATTATTCTTTTTGGGAGGTTTTGCGTTCAGCAATCACAGAAGCCACCAGTCAGAATTATATGCATTGATGCTTTTCGCGCTTTGTGGTGGAATTATCCTTTTCGGATACCAAAACATGGTAACGCTATTCATTGGAGTTGAAATTCTTTCTATTCCTTTGTATGTAATGGCAGGAGCAAACAAAACAGATTTGAGATCAAATGAGGCTTCAATCAAATATTTTCTAATGGGTGCATTCGCAACAGGTTTCCTATTGTTTGGTATTACATTCATCTATGGAAGTGTTGGAAGCTTCGATTTATATAAAATCCAGAATTTCGGAGTTTCAAATCCTCATGATGCTATGTTCATCTTAGGAGTATTACTGATTCTTTGTGCACTGGCATTCAAAGTAGCATTGGCACCTTTCCACATGTGGAGTCCAGATGTATACTATGGAGCGCCTTCATTGATCACGGCTTTCATGGCGAGTGTTGTAAAAATCTCAGGATTCTTTGCTCTATTCAGATTAATGACGATCGGATTTGGAGGGGCTACTGCAGAATGGATCAATGTTTTGGGAGTATTTTTAATTATTACATTGCTTTTGGCAAACGTTATGGGACTTGCTCAGACGAATGCAAAAAGAATGTTGGCTTACTCTTCAGTTTCTCACGCAGGATATATCGGATTAGTGTTCTTTGGCATGACAAGCCTTTCTACTTATAACTTAGCATTCTATTTATTTGCCTATGCATTATCTACAGTAGGAGTTTTTATGTGCTTAATCTATGTTGAAAAACTAAAAAGAGAAACTTCTTTCGGAGCTTTTAAAGGATTGGCAAAAACAGAACCTTTATTGGCAACAGTTGCGGCTATTTCAATGCTTTCAATGGCAGGGATTCCGTTAACAGCCGGTTTCATGGGAAAATTTGCTTTATTCTCTCAGGCAATGAATTCTGATCACGGAGTTTTCCTGGTATTGGTAGCTGTCTTAGGATCTGCAGTTTCTATTGCTTACTATTTGAGACTGATCATCTCCATGTTCTTCTTCAAAGAAAGCTCATTCAAATCTTCAGAGAAAGTAACCCTTACCTACAATATCGTTGGAGTATTCGTTATTGCTTCAATCATTATCTTAGGTGTTTTCCCTGATTTATTTGCAAGATTGGCTGGGTTCTAAAAACCTCAACATTATAAAATTTAAAACCTTTCAAATTGTTTGAAAGGTTTTTTTGTGATTTTTTTATAAATTTCATTTTGAAAATTAAAGAAACCAATCTTCTGATTATATTATATAGTGATTAATAGCAGTGATTACTATAAATATAAAAACACAGATCATATGATTACACATATAACACTTCCAGGCGAAACCTTAGAAAAGATTTCATCTGATCTTAAAATCGAAAACCCAATATATCTCAGAGAATTCCACAATACTCATTGTGCGAAACATGAACGATTTTATATGGATTTGAAACCGGGACAAACTCTCCTGCTTCCATTCGGAAACGAAATTATAGAGCTCAACAAAAAGATTATTGAAAACAGTGATAGTTTATATTATCATCCACCTCATGGAAAAATTCCTTTCCAAATTCCTTTATTAAATGGCAACTATAAAATCAATCATCAGAAGTTTCTAGATGATAAACTATTAACAGATTATCAGTATCAGATAGACATTTCTTATATAAATTTTGAAAATAATCATCATATTCTCAGCTTTCAAATGTTCGATTTTAAAAAAGAAGGAATAGAATCTGACACCAAAATGTCTAGTCTGGCAAAAGCATGTGTTGAAATTTTATATCCTTTACACATTAGTCTTAATGAAGAATTAGAAATTAAAGATGTACACTTTACCAGTCCTGAAAATTTGATTAAGGATCACTTAGAAACCTTGAAAAGTTATTTTACAGATCCGTACTCCAATTCATATATCAATCAAATGAAAAAGGCTGCAGGAAATAAAGAAGTCCTTTTAGAAAATCTAAAAAATACATTACCTGTTCATTTTCTAACAGGCGCTTTTTATAGAGCGATCTATGGTGACTGGACAGATTCACAGATCTATCATGATTTTGTACCCTGGCTTACCAATGCCTCACCTATCCGATTAGAAATCCAGAACATAATCCAGCCCAAAGAAAATGATTCTGTTTTAAAAATTATCCAAAGTGGACGTTCATCGGATAACAGAACTATGGATCAGCTTTACTCCAAGTCTTTCATTTTTGATGCTAAAGCACCTTTAACAGAAAATGCTGTTGCATGTGATCATTTTGCAGAATACAGCTTTAACATAACAGATTTATCTTTACAGAAAATAGAAGCTTCTTTCAATATATATATCGACGATGTGACTGAAAAAGAAATCTTCAGTATGGAAAAACAGCAGAATTAATCAATATTATTTTTAACAATTGATAATATTGGAGAATAGTAAAGTTTTGAAAATGTAGTAATTCTACTACTTTTTTACGCTTATTTTTTTTATAGATTTATAAAACCAAATCAATATACGCAAAATATGTCCGGTTCATCTCCACACGACGGAAAGCATTTCGTTGTACAAAAAGGGAAAGCCCAATGTAATCAGGGCAATCAATTTCCACAGTATAAAGTAACTTCTCACCAAAAACATTATTGGAACAGTGAGAAGGCAGAAGCTGATTATTTAGCCGTTACAGAAGACGATGTACAATTTACACCTCCGGGACCGAGCTTTGGGCAATGTAAACTAAAGCCTTCATCAGGAGGATATCTCCCATGTGCATTTGCTCCTGCAGGAAAATGGCAAAAAACCTATGAGCAGGTAAAAATCATGGGCAAATGTTGTGTCACCGAACTTTCAGAGCTTGTGTGCACTACCGGCGGAAAAATTACAATAAAGGAACACGGGCAAACCGCCGCTATGAGTAATCAAAATGTTCAGAATGCAGACCCTCAGGAACAGCATAACATTAATCCTTTTGTGAATTTTAAAGAATTCCAGAAAGAAAGTAGTGATAATGGACTTGATGCAATTTAATCTCAAAATTGTAATGTTATGTCAAAACAAGGTGTTTATAAAATTTCCGGGAATACCCAACCCCAAATAGGAGAAACTGTAACCTATACCATTGATGAATGGTATCCTGCAACTCCTAAAGAAAAAAGAAATCCTGCATTGGTCACATGGCAGCTTTTTAAGAAAGTGGGTGGGAAATTTGTCCCTACCAATATCAAAAAGAAAGGTATCAGCAATTTTACATTTCAAAATAATGCTTATCAGAATACCTATAGAATAGAAGCTTATCTTCATGAACCGGAAGGCAAAGCTCCAATGGCTCTTGAAGTACAGCCACAGCCCAGCGATGTTCCAAGAATAAATGGCATTCAGCTAAAATATGCCAATAATACCCCTGGAAATGTTTTCAATTTTACAGAAAAGCTTATTGCTGAAGCCCAGTGTACAAACTTAGAAGGGAAGTATCTTAAATTTACACTTTGGGAAGATGATGCTAAAGACAAGTGCCATAATGCAAGAAACTTACAGGTAGACAGCAAACCAGGAAAAGTAATAAACGGAGTGGCCAAAGCTGAATTTATACTCACCTCAGCTTTGATGAAAAAAGCGATGCAAGGTGAAACCGACATAAAGCAACTGGAATTTTACGTCACCGTAGAATATTATGAAAATAAAAAGCATGCCTCAGAAAATGTAAACATCAACACTCCGAAAGAAATCTATCCTCCAAGCAAACCTCAACCCAAACCAGGCCCTCCAACTTCCCAACCCAAAGCTTCTGGCTCTCCGGCTGCCCAAAAAGGACAAAGCCAAAAAGAAAAAAACGGGCTTATTGAAACCACTACAGAAGCTATTTCGGGAATTGTATCTGTGGTTGGTAAAAAAATTCATGATTGGGCGGAAGCGAAGGGAACAGTAAAAAAAGATCAAAAGCCCGCACCTCCTCCTCCATCAGAAAAAAGTCCTACAGTAGTAAATGCTGATACCAAAGCACCAAGCACTTGTATTTGCAAAGAACAATATAAAGACTTGATATGGGGAGGAAAAGTAAGCTGTGAGTTTAGAAAAAAAGTAGTTGAAATTGCCAAAAGGTTAGGAAAAGATCCCAATCTCCTTATGGCCGGAATGGCGCTAGAAACAGGAAAAAAATTCTCTCCTACTGCAGGTAAGGGAACAAGCTATGTCGGACTGATACAGTTTGGAGAACCTACAGCTAAATCTGTTGGTACTACCCAAGCAGAATTACTGAAGATGACCGCCATTCAACAGTTAGATTATGTAGAAAAGTATCTGGCGAAGAAAAAAGATAAAATAAACACTCTTACAGATTTCTATTTATCTATCCTAATGCCAGTTGATGTAGGTAAAGGAAATCAACCTAACCATATAGTCTTTGATAACAAATATCCTCTTGTGTATACCAAAAGCGGAAATTTGACCGATCTAAGCAAGTCAAGACATTATGGATATCGTCAAAATCCTGCATTCTATTTTGAAGGAAAAATTCATAAAAATATTAAAATAAAAAGAAGTAATGGGAAAACCGAAACTTTCCAAGAATTGTATGATGAAAAGAAAATATGGTTCGAAAATGGAGAGAAGCAATATGATGGTGAAGGTAAAACTTATATTTGGGAAATAGAAAAAAGCATTTCAAAATTTTATGAAGAAGGAAAGCAAAATAAAGTGAAATTTTTCGAGTGTAATAAAAGTGAACCTGCTGCTACCCAACCTAATTTGGACAAAGGTACATGGAACGTCATAATCACAGAGAAATATACAGGAAGTAAATGTACCCACATAGAAAGAACTGAAGTTAGAAACAATTGTAGAAGGGGAAAAATTGAAGTGTATGATCATAACCAAAAAATTGTCTTAACTTTTAACGACTGTTTGTTGGAGGGAATTGCCGGCGAAGATCACATGACAACCAATTCGGATGTTCCTTTTGGAGAATTTCAGATTAACCAGAGCACACCTTTTTATCAATCCAACAAAGAGAATAGAAAATCATATGGTCCCAATCCGAGACTTGTTTTTGAGCCTATCTCCGGAAACAAAGATGAAGCAGCAAAAAGTGGAAGATCTGCCATAAGAATTCACGGAGGGCGCCAGGAAGGATATGAAGTTAAAACATTAAAAAGAACCCAAGGGTGTATAAGAGTCTGGGATGATGATGCAAAAGCTCTCTATGATTGGTGGGTAGATTTTAAGAAAAATAACCCCAATGTGAAACCCGGTAAAGTAACTATAAAAAAATAATATGAAAAGTTTTATTAAATTTTTTCTTATCCTTTTTTTGCCTTTAATGATAAGTTGTAAGGACAAAAATGACAAAATATCTGAAACCTCAAAAAATACAACAGCTCCAATGAATATAAATGACAAATTAAAAGATGGAATCAATATTTCCAATTCCTTTATTGAAGATTTAGATTTTAATAAATACAAGTATAACGGAGAATACATAGAACAAATAGAAGTAAGCTCTTTGGAAGACCAGTCTTTCAGAAATAACTTTTTTAAATTTTTAACCAGTAGAAATTTTGATCAGGGTCAATACGAACAGGTATTTTTTATCAAACTGTTACTCGTTCGGATACAGCAATTGGATGATTTAAGGTCTTATTATTTTTTATCACTCATTTTTAATGATCAGAATTTAGGATATTATCTCGAAGATTATGAGCTGGATTTATTTCAGTTATTTCTCTATAAACCTTCATATTTTATTAAAGGAGAATATAAATACAAGCAAAATAAACTCGTTGATTATCTCAATCAGAACCTTCCGCAGGCATTTCTGACCAATAAAGACTATTTTTACAAGAATATTGTAGATATTAATTTTCAAAAAAATGCTTTATTAATCAGTGAAGATGTTGTCAATAAATTTTCGATTCCAGACTTAAAAAAACGAATTGAGCAATGTGAAAAAATTGAAGCCATTTTTTCTCCATCTTATGATACCGGCTGGAAAAATAAAACATTAATGTATTATAATCTATACAGATATATCGATGATAGTATTTTGAACAAACTTGATAAAAATGAAGTATCATTTTACAATGTAAAATATAAACCATTTTTTAAATCGTATATCATTAAAGGAGAAAGCACAGAATATTTTATTCACGACAGTGATGGATATACCAATCTTAGAAAAGATAAAAATACATCTTCTGAAGTATTACAAAAGATAAACTCAGGAGAGCAAATAGAAGTTTTAGATCAGTCAAACGACTGGTGGTTAATCAAAACCAAAGAAGGTAATAAAGGTTACGTTCATAAAAGTAGAATAAAATAGTTAAAACAAAAGCCCTACAAGGGGAAATCAATGTAAAGTAGCTGTAGTTTTCTACGTCACTGTACAGAAAATAATATTGCATAGAACTGCGGGTGGAACAGCTGAAGCATGTATAAATGCTTTTAAAAATGCAGAAAAAATAAAAAAGGAGATAGAGATCATTCTGGAACACATTTCATTGTGGGAAAGATGGCACAATAACACAAACAGCCAATCTATCTAAAATAACCTGGCATTGTGCCGGATGGAATTCCAAATCTATAGGAATAGAGGTTGTAGGTTTTGCAATTGATAAAAATGGCAAACCAACACTCGGATTAAAAGGGCAAAATCCAGTTTCAGGGTGGGAAAATTTAACTGAAGTACAAGCAAAATCGGTTGCATGTCTTGTCAAAGTACTTTTAAATTATTATAATTTAGATAAAAGTAAAATTGATTGTCATGAACACTTAGCCCCTAAAGAAGCCGGAGAGGGACAAATTGTTTACAACGCTGTTAAAGATTATTTATAATTAAAATTTATGAAAAATATTCTTATAAGTTTTTTAATACTTTTTCATTTATGATATCTTGCAAAGGACAAGATAAGGATGGAAAAAAACAAAAAAAAGCAATCACATATTATGCAAAATGTAAAGGTGAATATTCAAATGGAGAAAAATTAAATGAAAAAGATAAAACATGGTCACTGAATAAGGCAGATATAGATAAAATTATAAACTTATCTAATCCTATTACAGAGGATGAATGGCATTTTTCCTATCCTATTACACCATGCAATATTGATGTAAAAGATTATTTATATAAAGGAAAAAAGTATGATTTACAAATTAACGGAGGTTCATATATTTCTCTTTATGATGAGAAAGAGACACTTCTTTTAGGGTGTGATTCACCCGAGTGTAAAAAGTATTTTCTGAAATCAAAAGAGAATATGCAAGAAGAGGAAGTAACTTATCCGCCTAGCAACTCTACTAAGTCCGAACAAATTAGAAAATATAACATAAGTTTTAATAAAAATGATAAACAAGATATACTTACTGTCCAAAAAACGACTGACGGATATAATTTAGAAGCAAAAGCCAATAATAAAATACTTTTTAGTAAAAAGTTCGTTTGTGATTTTATAGACATAGAAACCAATACAAAAAACAACCAAACCTTCAATTTAATTTTAGGATATACAGATCAGTATCAAAATGTATTTAGAAAAATTGTAATTCCTGTTTTTTTTAGAAATAATGATCTTTTTATTGAAAAATTATTTATATCCTCATTAGGAACTAGTGCGAAAACAGGTGAAGAAGAATGGATAAAAAAAGAGGTTTCTGAAAAAAATTCTTTAAAGCAACTTGACTTAGATAAAATTCTATTACAATAGATTTTATAAAAATTGAAAAAATAATTAATATTTGTCTTGAAAAATATCTTAAAACAATTTTTGCTTTTAGCTATTTTTTCTACACTCTACATAGGATGTAAGGAAAATAATAAGGTTAAAACTTCTATAAAAAAAGAAGAAAACAAAAAAAATGAAATTAAAAATGTTAATGATCCGGTAATCGAATTTTTAAACAAAAAATATCAAGACCCGAAACCTATAATTCCGGACAGTCCAAATCCTTTTCCTACCTATACTTTTTCTGACAAAAAGCTTGGTTGTTTCTCAATGGATTATATTGGAAAAACTGATACCGTTCAGTATTTCTGGAATGTAAAAAATGAAAATGGTTACTTTTCTAAATATCCTAATCCAGAAGATGCAGCTTATCAATCAGACAATATAAAGAAATTAATAAATACTAACGATTACTATATTATTGCTTCCTACCTTCCAAGCAAATATATTTCTTATATAGATAAAGAGTCTAATGAGTTTGACATTAAGCCTGGTGCAAAAACTTCTTTTTATTTATATGAAAATGCTACATGGAGACTAATTAATGAAACAGAAACATCGAAAATTCCGGAGGATGTATTGGCTTTTGAGGTTGGTTTAATTCAAAAAGATAAATTCAGCGGTATAAATAATAGTACTGAAAATTATGATGGGGTACATTCAGTTTCAGTAGAAACAGAAGGCACCACGACCGGAATGGCATCTATTTTTTACAATTTTAATATAAAAAAGGGAGCAACCAATCTCTCATTAACGACCTATCATGAATCGAATTTATGTGAAGGGAAATATTTTGCAACTGAAAAAAATAATATGCTAGAAGTATATTATGCTGGTAATCAACTGTCCTGCATTTCAATAGATCCGAAATTTTATATTAAAAAAGAAGGTAAGAAGTTCTATATAAAAGGAGTTGGAGGAGAAGCTACATACAATCGATGGATAATAATGAAATAAAGAATATTCACTGGCTTAAAATAAAGGTTGATATACAGAATTCCAGCAATTATAATAGCATGAAGAATTTTATTAAATTTTTTCTTATCCTTTTTCTACCTTTTATTGCAAGCTGTAAAAACAAAAATGACAAATTAAAAGATGGAATCAATATTTCCAATTCCTTTATTGAAGATTTAGATTTTAATAAATATAAGTATAACGGAGAATACATAGAACAAATAGAAGTAAGCTCTTTGGAAGACCAGTCTTTCAGAAATAACTTTTTTAAATTTTTAACCAGTAGAAATTTTGATCAGGGTCAATACGAACAGGTATTTTTTATCAAACTGTTACTCGTTCGGATACAGCAATTGGATGATTTAAGGTCTTATTATTTTTTATCACTCATTTTTAATGATCAGAATTTAGGATATTATCTCGAAGATTATGAGCTGGATTTATTTCAGTTATTTCTCTATAAACCTTCATATTTTATTAAAGGAGAATATAAATACAAGCAAAATAAACTCGTTGATTATCTCAATCAGAACCTTCCGCAGGCATTTCTGACCAATAAAGACTATTTTTACAAGAATATTGTAGATATTAATTTTCAAAAAAATGCTTTATTAATCAGTGAAGATGTTGTCAATAAATTTTCGATTCCAGACTTAAAAAAACGAATTGAGCAATGTGAAAAAATTGAAGCCATTTTTTCTCCATCTTATGATACCGGCTGGAAAAATAAAACATTAATGTATTATAATCTATACAGATATATCGATGATAGTATTTTGAACAAACTTGATAAAAATGAAGTATCATTTTACAATGTAAAATATAAGCCATTTTTTAAATCGTATATCATTAAAGGAGAAAGCACAGAATATTTTATTCACGACAGTGATGGATATACCAATCTTAGAAAAGATAAAAATACATCTTCTGAAGTTTTAGAAAAAATAACATCGGGAGAACAAGTAGATGTTTTAGATCAATCCGGAGATTGGTGGCTTATTAAAACAAAGAATGGGAAACAAGGATATGTTCATAAAAGCAGAATAAAATAGTTTCTTTGTTGAAATTCTAGAAAATTCAGAGACAATACTCTACTTTATATCAATAGAAAAGCCATCCGGAAAGATGGCTTTTCTATACTATTACACATCCCCGTTAATTAAAAAAGAATTTAGTCAGATAAAATAATTCAAATTATCTATTAATCTCCGTTTTAAATTATCACAACAATAATTGTATTCTTTTTTTATTGCATACACAAAATGTAATCCAGTTTTATTTTAAATATATTCGTAAATCTCGCATTTCTCCGGCTTTTCCTTCCTCAAAAAATCTATTTTTTTCATAACTTTACTCTAAATTTCAGCTGTTGGCAAACCTTTATAAAAAAGACGCTCCATTTCAGGTTTATATATCGTTCAAAAAGTATTTGGACGTGTTGGAACATATCCGTTATAATGACAGATTAGAGTATAGAGCCAATTATGCCGAATCGCTGATAGAGAAAACCAACAATTTCCAGGAGCTTAAAAACGGTTTTCAGGATGTGTCTTTATTAGACAAATACGAAGATATCATCCGGCTTTTACTTGCCGACCTATTTCCTACCGGCTTAACGAATAACGAAATAAAAGCTGCAAGTATTCCGCTTTCCAATATTACATTCAATTACACCGAACGATTCAAAAATATTCTGAAAGAAGCCGGGAAAGACTTTGAAATTGAGCTCAGAAACATTGATGATGATGAGTTTTATGTCTTCTGCTGCTGCCTCATCTTACAAACATATTTCAAAAGAGATATAAAGACCATGCTTCCACTTTATTATGATATTCCCAATAAGCAGGGAATTATGAAGCATTATAAAATTACGGTCAACTCCGATTTTTCGGATGTTTATCCTACACCGGATGCGCCAATTCCTCCGGATTCAGTTATAGATATGCTTTTGGAAAATCTGGATGATACTGCATTGTGGAAAAAGTATTTCCCTTCAAAATCCTGGATATTAAGTGGATTTACTATTATTTCTTTAGTAGACTGCACTTCGGAAGTCGCTTTATCGGATTTAAAATCCACCATGATCAAAATTGATCCTGAGAATCTTGTTCCCGATGCGAATCTGAAGGAAATTTTTAAGTCTTATTTCGATGTTCCCGAACTTAATTTTGGGTTAATGCTTTTCAACAAAAAGGAAAAAAGGCTGGAAAAGGTTCCGATCTATGAAAATGTTTTTACCAATCATATTCTTGATTTTTGGATTAATACTTTTGATCAGGAAGTCAGAGAGAGTACTTTCAATAATTTAAGCCACAATTCCAAGCCTGTTGTCATTTCAAATGTTGATCATTTGGATGAGGAAATAAAAAAACTTTCTTCCTTTAATATTTTAAAAGACAATAATATCAACAGCTTCATGGTAATTCCGATCATGAAAGACAATGAACTTCTTGCAATCATGGAATTTACTTCTCCTTTGGCGCATAGCTTTAACGGACTGAAACTCAAAAAGCTTGAATTTTTTGCCGATATGATTCTTTTCTCTCTAAGCAGATTCAGTTTTGAAAGGAATAATCAGATTGAAGCCATTATTCAACGAGAATACACCACAATTCACGACAGTGTAGTCTGGAAATTCAGAAACGAAGCGGAAAAATATTACAATGCATTTTTAGGAAGGAAAATGTATACTTTAAAGCAGATTTCATTTAAAAATCTTACTCCCCTTTTTAGTTTTTCCGATATTCGTTCGTCCTCTGAAAAGCGTTATAATCTAATGCTTGAAGACTTAAATGAACAAATAGAAAATCTTCATGATCTTTTTTCTCTCATCAATTCAGATTCAGAAAAATATTTATTGGCTTTAGATATTTTTGAAAACGAGTTGAATAATGATATTAAGGCAGATACGGAACAACGTTTCCAAAGACTTTTAAGAGATGAGATTCACCCTTTCTTACAGGGAAAACTGGAAATAAAAAGCACCAAAGAAATAAAATCGAAAATTAAAGACTACTTCTCAAAAGTTTTCATACAAAATCATCTTTTTTACGGTCACAGAAAAAGTCTGGATGAATCGATCACTTTGGTCAACAGAAAACTGGCAGATATTCTGGATGAAGGCCAAATCAAGGCACAACAGATCTTTCCCCATTATTATGAAAGATTCAAGTCTGACGGTGTTGAACATAATTTATATATTGGCCATACGATTGCGCCCGAACTGCATTACAGCTCAAAAGTAGTTCACAGATTGAGATACTGGCAACTGAAAACTGTTTGTACTCTGGAAAAGGAGTTCCAAAACTTTAAAACAAACCTGCCCGTTCCTTTGGATATAGCTTCTTTAATATTTGTTTATAACGAAAAAGTGGATATCCGTTTCAGAATGGATGAAAAACGCTTTGATATTGACGGTGCTTATAATTCTTATTATGAGATCATCAAAAAACGTTTAGATAAAGCTCACATTAAAGATTCTTCCGAAAGAATTACCTGCCCCGGAAAAATTACCATTGTCTATTTCGGGATGGAAAATCAAAAAGAATATTTAGATTATATCAATAAATTACAGAATAAGAATATTCTTCAGAATGATATAGAATTTTTAAAAGTAGAAGATTTACAAGGAATCACAGGGCTTCTGGCATTAAGAGTTTCAATTCTTACTCAGCCTAATTAATCAATAAAATAAGAATCAGGCTTTTCAGCTTCAACCTGTGGGATTTCAGCCTGCTCAAAAATAGAAAACTCGATGGTTCGGCAAATACTGTTTAAGGCAAGGTCGTTTTCCTCCTCACCAAAAGGTTCTCCGATTTCCTGAATAATGGCATCCAAAGCGATAAAAGTATAGCTTATTAAAAGTACAATCAACGGCATCATCCAGTCCAGAGAATCTACCAATCCAAAGGGTAGCCAGAAGCAATATAAATAAACAGTACGATGCAGCAATACGCTATACGCAAAAGGTAAAGGTGTATTATAGATTCTTTCGCAACCACCCGAAATATTAGAAAACTGATTCAGCTGATGATCAAGCTGCATTAAAACAATAGTATCAATATTTCCTTTTCTATTCTGATCTTTAATCCATTCAGCAATACAACCTAAAATGATGTTGGGGATAAACTTCTTACCCTTCAATTGATCTATCTGATCCGAAGAAAGCAAGCTTGAAAGATGCTCTGTGCCTGATTTATTTCTTAACTGATAGTTCAGAGACCAGCAAAAAGCGGAAATCATTTTTACGATTTTTTGTTTTTCTTCGTGTTGCGGTCCGTCTATTAATGATAAAATCTGACGGGTTAAAGAGCGCGTTTCAATCACCAGTAATCCCCAAAGTTTTCTTCCTTCCCAGAAACGGTCATAGCTCGCCGTATTACAAAATCCCATAAAGATGGCCAAAGCAAGCCCGAGTAAAGTAAAAATTGTAGGATTAAGATGAACTTTATAATCAAAAATTCTTCCTTTGAAAAAATAAATAGCCAAAGAAAACAACGTAATGGTAAAAAGCTGAGGTATAATTTTTTTTAATACAGATCCTCTCCATATAAATAGCATTTTCAGCCAGTTGGTACGCTGTCTTACAATCATTTTTAGGTTTAACTTATTTACAGTGAAAGAAATGCATATCCGAAGGACAGTACGGAAATGATGATTCCAGCCATAAAGATTTTATAGGTGATAGACAAAAGCCTGTATTTTCTGTCAAGCACTTTCCCCAGATAATATAAATCCTTCACCATCGAATCGTAAATATAATCGCGGTCTTTAATCAGAATATTCATTGCACTTTGATAATCATCGAAAATCATTCTGTTAAAATTCCCAAAGAATAAAAGGTTCACTTTTCGGTCTGCAACATCCTGCATGGTAAACCTTGCTTTTGTCACATTAGGTTTTGTAGATAAAATAGCAAATATGATCGTTAAAACAGCCGATAACAAAAGGATAAAACTCGGAATAATCAAATGCGAGTTTTTGGGAGTATCCAGCTTGGGAACCAATACAGAGAGACAAACCGAAATGATAATTGCATTTACAGACAATAAAATATTCGCTTTGCTGTCGGCAATATCACTCAACCTCGTATGATTACTTAGCGTTACTCTGAACAAAGTATCCACACTTCTGTCAGATTTCGGTTCTTTTTCTTTTTTAGATTCAGAGTTTTCTTTTTTACTATCTTTTCCTTCTTCTTTCTCCAACTTTTTCTCAATTTTTTTGATGTTCTTCTCTTTTAAAGGCTGCCAGTTTTGTTTCGCATAATCGGTATAAAATTTATGCTTATTCTTTAGCATTTCAAGATTCCCGGCATTCCATTCATCATTTGAAAAGCATCTTACATTGGTCAATTCCCATTCCTTTCTTAATGCATCAGAAATATCATTGTAATCATGGCTTGCAAAATGGCTGCAATCTGAATCTTTTACAATTTGTTCCAGCAAATTCTGAGGTTCATAGGTGATTTTGGTAGCTAAAATTAGCCTGGTAATATCCTGAATATATTCATCAGGATAATTTTCTTTTTTCAAAAAGCTTTTCATGATCTCTACGCCTTTTTCTTCATGATTCTGTGCACATTCTATGTACCCCGTATCATGAAACCAAAGAGCAAGCAGCACTTTCTCCTGATCTTCTTCAGAAACCTGTGTATGCCTTAAGATTTCTTCAGCCTTGTTTACCGTGTAAGTGGTATGAATAAAATTATGATAAAAATATACCGAAGATAACTTATCTTTGAATAAGATTTCAACATAATCTTTGGCTTTTTGTAAAATGCTCATCACTGAAATTTTGTTATTGTAAATTTATGAATTTATCCTTTAAAACTCATCTAAAAAATACGTCTGTTGTCGTAAGAACTGTATTATCTGCAGGAGTGCTCTATTCCTGCGCAACATATAACGTAAAAAAGGGTAAAAACTTATCTGAAATACAACATTCTGATCACAAAGCGGAAAATGATTTCAAAATTTTCCTGATCGGTGATGCAGGAAATGCAGATGAACCCCAGGCTCAGCAGACATTAAGTTTGTTAAAATCAAAACTGGATTCTGCCGATAAAAACTCAATGCTGATTTTTCTGGGAGATAATATTTATCCGAACGGAATGCCTAAAGAATCTGACAAAGACTACGCTTTGGCAAAACAGAAACTGGAAAACCAACTCAATATCACCAAAAATTTCAAGGGCAAAACATTGGTAATTCCCGGAAACCATGATTGGTATAATGGTTTAGACGGATTAAAAGCACAGGAAGAGCTCGTCAAGAATTATTTCAATGATAAAAAAGCTTTTCTCCCTAAAAATTCTTGTCCGATTGATGATATCAGCTTAACAAAAGATATTAAATTAATCGTAATCGACACAGAATGGGCATTGGCAAATTGGGATAATTATCCGGGAATCAATAAAAACTGTGATATTAAAACCCGCGAAGATCTTTTTATTGAATTCAAAGATCTGGTTAATAAAAATCAGGACAAAAGAATTATTGTTGCTCTGCATCATCCTGTAATAAGCAGTGGAACTCACGCCGGATACAATTCAGCTGCCTCGCATCTTTTTCCTTTAAAAAGTAAGATTCCCCTTCCAGGAATTGCAAGCATCATCAATATTCTGAGAAGCTCTTCCGGAGCTAACCCTGAAGATATCAATAATCAGCACTACGCGGATCTGGCCAACCGATTAAAAAGTATTGTTCAAGAGAAAGAAAATATCATTTTTGTTTCCGGGCATGATCATAATCTTCAATACCATGAAGAAAGAAACATCAGGCAAATCATTAGCGGAGCAGGATCAAAAGTGGATCCGGCAACCATTGGTTCAAAAACGGATTTTTCCTACGGAGGAAGCGGTTTTGCTGTATTGAATATCAGAAAAGACCAGAGCTCGGATATCGAATATTTTTCAACAAAAGATAATTCGATTCAAAAGCTTACGCATGTTCAGGTTATTGAAAAGCCAAAAGAATTCATCAATAATTACCCCAATTCTTTCCCCTCCACCATTACTTCTAGCATTTATCCTAAAAAGCTAACGAAAAAAGGACCGATTTACAGATGGCTTTGGGGTGAACATTACAGAAAATATTACGGCATGCCGATTGAAGCCCCTACTGCGAATATTTCTACGCTTGACGGAGGATATACACCATTCAGAGAAGGGGGCGGAAACCAGTCTAATAGCTTACGTCTAAAGGCACAGGACGGACAGGAATTCGTAATGAGAGGGGTTAAAAAAAGTGCTGTCCGTTTTCTGAATAATATGGCCTTCAAGAAAAGTACTTTCGGAAACGAGCTAAACAATACTTTCCCTGATAAATTCTTGCTGGATTTTTATACGACCAATCATCCGTTTACTCCTTTTTCTGTTGGAAATATGGCTGAAAAGCTGAATATCCCTCATTCTAATCCAAGATTATATTATATTCCTAAACAACAGGCTTTAGGTGAATATAATCAATCTTACGGAGATGAAATGTATATGATTGAAGAGCGTTTTTCTTCGGATCCGAAAACATTGGCTTCACTTGACAGCGCGAAAGATATTGTTTCAACAGATGATGTCCTTAAAAATTTAAATAAAAATTACAAATATTCAATCGATAAGGAGTCTTACATCAGAGCAAGAATCTTCGACATGCTGATTGGCGACTGGGACAGGCATTCCGATCAGTGGAAATGGGCAGAATATGAAAATGGCGATAAAGTTATTTATAAACCTATTCCGAAAGACAGAGATCAGGCTTTTAGTAAATATGACGGAGCTGCTTTCAAGATCATTATGAATATTCCTGGCATCCGACATATGAAAACCTTTAAGGATGATATTAAAAATGTGAAATGGATGAATATGGAACCCTATCCGTTAGATTTAATTTTCTTAAAAGGGGCAACTCAGGAAGACTGGATTTCTCAGGCTAAATACATCCAGGAACATCTTACGGATAAAAATATTGATGATGCATTTACCAATATTCCCAAAGAAGTAAGGGATGAAACGCTTGCAGATATACAGCGAAAATTAAAATCCAGAAAAATGAAACTTCAGGATTATGCGGTTCAATATTATAACGTTTTACAGGAAAAAGTGCCATTAGCCGGAACTGTAAATCCTGATAAATTTGTCATTACCAAAAATGATAATTCGGTACTCGTACAGCAATATAAACTTGATAAAAACCAAGAAAACCCTGAACTTGTTTATGAAAAAACATATGAGGATTCCAAAACCAAAGAACTTTGGATTTACGGGCTGGAAGATGATGATATTTATGAAGTTTCCGGAGATGGCCGCCCAAAAATGAATATCAGATTAATCGGGGGATATAACCATGATACTTATACTGTTGCCAACGGAAGTAAGGTAAAAATCTACGACTTTAAATCACAGAAAAATACATATACCGGTGAAGGAACGAAGAAGATTTCGGATGATTATGATATTAATACTTACAATTACAAGCATCCGAAGTATAATTTTGTAGCCGGTTACCCTAATGCAGACTATAATCCTGATGATGGAGTGATTATTGGCGCATTGGTCAATTATACCGTTAATAATTTCACACGTGATCCATACACACAAAAACACAGTTTAAAAGCTAATTTTTATACCGCTACAGCTGGTTTTAACCTTACATATAAAGGAATTTTCAAAAAAGCGATTGACGGATGGGATTTTAATATTGATGCCTTATACACTACCCCCCGATTTTCTGAAAACTTTTTCGGACTATCAAATGAAAGCGAATATGATAAAGAAAGTACAGACCGCAAGTATAACAGAGCAAGAATCTCAAAACTCAGTTTCGCACCGTCTATTTCTAAAAAAAGCTGGATGAACCTGCAACATCAGTTTCAGCTTACTTTTGAAAACAATAAGGTACAAAGAAAAGGCAATCGTTTCGTAGATGTTTCTCCAGATGTAAACCAGGATGTTTTCAGCAGTCAGCAATTTGCAGGAGCCAATTATACATTCAGTTACAAAAACCTAGATAATACGGCTTTTCCTACTTTAGGAATGGAATTTGTTCTGAATGCAGACTGGAAAGCAAATCTTACGAATACCAACAAAAACTTCCTGACTTTAAGCGGAACTCTTTCCATTGATCATCGACTTGACAAAAGAGGAAACTTTGTATTAGCCAATTCCACCAACGCCATGTGGATCAATAATAACAGTTTTGAATTCTATCAGGCAGCAAGTATCGGAGGTAACAACGGCATGAGAGCGTTCAGAAATGACAGATTCTCCGGAAAATCTTATTTTACCAATAATTCTGAAATTCGCTGGGATTTCGGAAGGGTAAGAAATCCTATCGTTCCTGCAAACATGGGAATTCTGATAGGATATGACATCGGTAGAGTCTGGAATGATCATGAAGATTCAAAAAAATGGCACCAATCTATTGGTGGGGGGTTCTGGATGAGCATTGTAGAAACATTTTCCGCAAGATTGAATTATTTCACAGGTTCCGATGGCGGAAGAATTTCCGGAGGAATAGGAATGACTTTTTGATTCTAGCTATTCTTAATTAATTCGAAACTTTAATAATTATAAAAAATCCGCAGATCTCTCTGCGGATTTTAGTTTTATTTCAAATCGAATTTATAAATATTCCCACCTGTGTCCTTATCTTTTTCATCAGCAATCAGCAAGGTTTTGTCGTCCAGAAAAACAACTGCTTCTTTTTGAGAATTATGATTGAGTGAAATTTTCTGAATTTTAGCCGTATTAAAATCATTGGCAGAAAACCCGGAAAGTACATGAATATTTTTGTGGTTTAATAAGACAATTTTATCTTTTGTGCTGTTGATCGCAGCCGAAGTTATTGCCGCATCGCTGTATTTGCCGTTAAGCTTCAAATTTCCTATCAATTTTGCTTCAAAATCACCCTCTTTATTAGGAACCCTGAAAACCAGAAAAGTTCCGTCAAAACCTTTACTCCTGTTCTTGGTGAAAAGATAAAAATTTCCGTCCATTTCTACAAAAGCTTCACAATCATACAGCCAGTTTGATTTTTTGGGAGGAAATTCAGTCTGTCCTTCATAATGAAATTTTGTCGTCTGAATAACTTTTGTCGTTGCCTGAGACGGCGTCTTTAAGTCTAGTTTTAAAATGGAGAGATTCTGTCTGTTATTGTCGTTATTTCCAAAATCACCTAAATAGATATTTCCTTGGGTATCTTTTGTAATATCTTCCCAATCATTGTTTTCAGCATTTTCTACCAGAACATCCTTCAGAACATTCCCCTGCCTATCCAATCCGTACACAACATTTTTATTCCCCTGATCTTCTATAGCCCAAATTGTTTGTTTATCCTGGGATAAGGCGATACCGGAAACTTCTTTCAGTTTTTTAGGCAGAGAAAACTCTACTTTCAACTCATCCGTTTTCGGCGAATCCTGAGCTTTCGGATTACAACTCAACAACAAAAATGCCGATAAAACAACAACACGTAACATATTTATTTTTTTAATTTTTTAAACTGAAAATAAGAAAACCTGATATTTTTCCTCTAAGATATTAATAATCTGCTGATGGTAAAGAAAAAATCCGGCGGCTAACCTTAGTTAAACTTGCTATAAATCTATGATAGCCGGATTTTATACCTTCATTTATTGTAAAAGTTTAGCTTTCTCCCAAAGAACATCCATTTCTTCCAACGTCATATCCGCAAGATTTAAGTTTTCCTGTGAAGCCATATTTTCCATTTTCTGGAATCTTGAAATGAATTTTAAATTAGTTCTTTCTAATGCCGAATCAGGGTTGATTCCTGAAATTCTTGCATAATTGATTAATGAGAAAAATACATCCCCCAACTCCTGCTCTTTTTTATCCGGATCTGTTTCGGCATGAAACTCCTGAATCTCTTCATCCACTTTTTTCCAGGCATCTTCCGCATCATGAAACTCAAAACCGATGCCTTTTACCTTATCCTGAATCCTGTAGGCTTTTACCAAACTTGGTAAACTTTTCGGAACACCTCCTAAAATAGACTTGTTACCTTCTTTCAGTTTCAATTTTTCCCAGTTTTGCTTCACTTCTTCTTCATCTTTTACTTCTATGTTTCCATAGATATGGGGATGACGAAAAATCAGTTTTTCATTCAATGAATTAATGACATCTGCAATATCAAAACTCTCTTTTTCAGAACCAATTTTAGCATAAAAAACCAGATGCAGCAGAACATCTCCAAGCTCTTTTTTTATTTCCTGTAAATCTTCCTGTAAAATGGCATCTGAAAGTTCATATGTTTCCTCCAAAGTCAAATGCCGGAGTGATTGCAAAGTCTGCTTCTGATCCCACGGACATTTTTCACGCAAATCATCCATAATGTCTAATAATCTTCCGAAAGCTTCCAGTTTTTCCTGTTTGGTATTCATAGTTTGAAAATTCAAAGTCATACAAATTTAAGGATTGTTTCTGTGATTCTGAATGTAGCAAATGTAATATATTGAAAGAGATTCTTCCTTCGTCTGACATCAGTAAAGGTTTTAACATTCAATACAACAAAAAAACCTCATCATTTCTGACGAGGTTTGTATTTAGTACAAGATTGATTATCCTTGTTTTCTGTGTGTACTTTTTGGAGCTGTTTTAGCTGCAGAAGTCGCTTTTACTTTTGGAGTTGCTGGTTTTTCAGCTTTTGGAGCTTTTTTAGGAGCTTCTTTTTCTAAGCTTACTTCCTCTGCCGGTTCACCTTCTAAAGTTTCAGGCTCTGATTTTACAAAGCTTTCCGGAGTGATATATCCTGCTTTTTGAAGAATATTATACCACTGAGCCAATTTCTTGATATCAGAAGCGTAAACTCTTTCCGTATCATAGTTTGGAAGAGAAGCCGTCATGAATTCTTTCAATTCAGCATCAGAAGATTTGTGAGCGATAGCTTCTTTATAATCGTAGTTTTTAGCAATATTTTCAAAAACTTCGAACAAAGGAACTTCTTTATCAAAGGTAAACATGGCGATATTGTCTAGCAAACTTACCTGGCTAGAGTTACCGATGCTTACTTTTTTCTTAGTAGTAACATCTTCAATAATAAATCCGTTTCTTAATTGAGAAACTAACTTGAAAAGTCCTGGTTTTCCGGAAATTGAAATTATTTTTTCTAACAGCATAATTTTATTTTTTGTGAATATCGCAGTTGGCTCAAGGCTTTCCGCTGTTTATTATTTTTATTTTTTTATTTAAACTTATTTTGGGAATCTCATTTTATAGCTGATATTAACATCACCCTGGGTAATTTTGGTAAGTTTCCCCTTTACCAATTTCTTTTTTAAAGCACTTAAATGATCTGTAAACAATGTACCTTCTATATGATCATATTCATGCTGAATTACACGGGCTCTAATATCGGAAAAAGTTTCTGTATGCTTAACGAAATTTTCGTCATAATATTCGATAAGAATAGTACTTTTTCTTTTTACATCTTCTCTCACATCAGGAATTGAAAGACACCCCTCATTAAACTTCCATTCCTCCCCAGATTCTTCGAGAATTTTAGCATTAATAAAAACTTTTTTGAATTCTGCCAATTCATCCTTAATATCTTCATAATCTTCATCTTCTGCCAAAGGAGTAACGTCAATTACAAACAAACGAATATCCAGTCCGATCTGTGGAGCAGCCAAACCAATTCCGTTGGCACTGTACATAGTTTCGAACATGTTATCTATCAACTCTTGTAATTCGGGATAATCTTTATCTATATCCTTACCTACTTTTCTCAAAACAGGATCCCCAAAGGCTCTTATCGGTAAAATCATCTTGTTCTTTGTTCTAAAAAATTCTGCAATATGATGGTTGCACTTACTTTATCTATTAATCCTTTTTCCTGTCTTTGCTTTTTACTTTTTCCACTTTGGGAAATAAAAAACGAAGCCATTTTGGATGTAAATCTCTCATCGAAGCGGTTTACTTTTATCATTGGAAATTCCTTTTGAAAAATTTCTATGAATTTTAGAATATCTGTTTCCACTTCGGAAATATTTCCTTTCAAATCTGTAGGAAGTCCTACGACCACTTCATCCACTCTGTTCTGGCTAAAATATTTTTTCAAAAATTCAATCAACACAGAGGTCTGAACCGTATCCAACCCACTCGCAATAATCTGCATATCATCTGTCGCAGCAATACCACAACGAGCCTTTCCATAGTCTATTGCAAGGATTTGTCCCATAAGTCTGCAAATTTAGTAAATTTTAATGATTTTATTCCACACACAGTTTTTTTTATAAATCATGTTTTATTCCATGATTTTTTTTATAATTTTATTCTTCCAAACTACTTAAATTATGAAGAAAATTATACTCGTAAGACATGCGAAGAGCGACTGGCCGGAGGAAACCGAAGATTTTGACAGACCTTTGGCAGATAAAGGATTGGAAGATGCGATGAACATGTCCCGGTTTTTGAAGGCCAATAATATTTCTATAGATTATCTGGTTTCCAGCCCCGCTGTAAGAGCATTAAATACGTGTAAGATTTTCAATCAAACCTACAATCTTAATTTTAATACCGATGATAAATTGTATAATCCTTCGGAAAGAAATTTTGAGTCGGTGATTTACGATTTAGATGACAGTCATAATTCGGTCGCTTTTTTTTCTCATAATAACGGAATCTCAAATTTTGCCAATTCTATTTCCGAAGATATTTTCCATTTCCCGACCTGTGGTGTGGCTGGCTTTGAGGTAGATTGTGATTCCTGGACCGATTTTGATAGTGCTAACAAAAAGCTTCTGTTTTTTTATGAACCCGGAAAAATTTAGAAAAATATTTTAAGCATAAAAATCTCCAACACTTTGTTGGAGATTTTACTTTATTTCCTTTTCAGATCCAAGTCGTCAAAATCAAAACTGAAATCCGTAACATCAGATATTGGTTTTAATCTTGCAGATTGAGCCTTTCCTGTTTCATCATAATCAAAAATAATATAAGCATCTGCATCGTAGCTTCTGTCATCCCATTTAATGATAAAAGAATTATTTGAGTAGGGTAATAATTCGCCTTTCAACCTTGGAGAGTTTTTACATAAAATTCTATACATATTTCCTTGTTGAGAAATTTCCACATCTCCGAACCATCTGTCATTATAGGTTCCAACAAATTGCTCTGATTTCGGCTGCAGATTTTTATCTTTCCTGAAAGCTTCAGATTTGGCAAAGGCTTCTTTCTTTTGTTGTTCGAACCCTTCTTCCATTTTTTTCATTCTGTCTCCGTAAGTTTTCAGCCAGTTTCTGTCTGCAATTCCTAAATAAGAATCTTTCACCGTATTTGTAATCGTATTGAAAGCTGCCCCAGACTGTTGATTCGTCAACACCACAATTCCCAGCTTCATATCCGGAATTAATGTGAACTGAGTTACCGTTCCTATTAATCCTCCTGTATGCTGAACTTGTTTATGGCCTTTAACATCACTTAAAAACCATCCCATTCCATACCCATAAAAACTTGTATCATAAGGATTTTTTGCAGCCACCCCACTTGGAATCTGCAGGCTCCATAGCTGCTGGACATTTTTATCTGAAACTAATTTTTTACCGTCTTTTGTGGTAAAGTTATTCAACAGACATTCTGCCCAAAGCGTCATATCTTTAATGTTACTCATAATCCCACCTGCTGCATTTGCCGTTTCATTCCAGTCGTGAGGAACTGCTATTGCTTTTCCGTCTACAGGAGCATGAGCATCAATTTTATTTGAGACTGCTTTTGCCCTGTTGTAGCTTCCAAAACTTGAAGTCATCCCTACAGGCTTCATAATTCTTTGTTCTATAAATTCTGCCCAGCTCAATCCGGAGACTCTGTGAATCACTTCTCCGGCAACAATGAACATAATATTATTGTAATCCAAAGTGGTTCTGAAAGGATTTTCAGGCTTTAAATACCTTACATTATGAACAATATCATTTACGGTTAAATTTCCTCCTTCCGGAAAAAACATCAGATCTCCCTGTCCTAAGCCTAAACCAGCTCTGTGCGTCACCAAATCCTTAATAGTAACATTTTGGGAAACATACGGATCATACATTTGAAATTCAGGAATATATTTTGAAACTCTGTCATCCCAGTTCAATTTTCCTTCATCTGCCAAAATAGCCAGTGCCGTACAGGTAAAACCTTTTGAATTGGATGCAATTCCTACCAAAGTATTGTCATCCATCGGTTGTTTTGTCGTCAACGAACGCACTCCAAAGCCTTTTGAATAAATTAATTTACCATCTTTAATAATTCCCACAGACATACCTGGAACATTAAAAGTTTTTAGCGTGTTCTGGACCAATTCATCCAGTTTTTTTTCTTCAACCTGCGCATTGGCAATACCAACCGTTAAAATAAAAAGGAAAAGAGAAAGTTTTTGTTTCATTTTTTTAATTTTTCCAAATTTACTAAATATTAAAAGTTTTATTTAACAGCTATATTTGCAAAAAGTTTTAAACACTGAAAATGACACTAAAAAAATTACTGATTGTATTTTTATTATTTGTAAGCTTTAACCTGTATTTTTCTCAGGAGGTTGTAATAAAGAATGATAAGGTTTTACTCGACGGTAAACAGATTTTAAAAGCAGAAAAAATAAATGTTGCTCAGTATTCTTTCTTTACGATGAAAGATGATGATGAAATTCTGATGTATAGGTATATGGACAATGAAACGCCAATGTATCAGGATGATGATTATTTTATTTTAAATTTTCTAACGGAAAAGACAAAGGTAGAATCGAAGGATTTTACGAAAATTGCCAATTTCATGAATTCCAGAAAAGGAATGGAAAAGCTGGTTAAATGGCTATTAAAAGAAAGGGTAATCAATAACGAAGGTGAGCTGAATCCTGACAGAGTACAGGTTTTTAAAGAAAAATATGACGAAAACATCACTGAAAGAACATTTAGATAATGACAAAAATCCTACTCCTCTCCGACTCTCATTCCTACATCGATGACCGGATTTTGGAATATGCTCAACAAGCTGACGAAATTTGGCATGGCGGAGATTTTGGAAGTATGGAAGTCATTGAACAGCTTGAAAAAATCAAGCCTTTGAAAGGCGTTTACGGAAATATCGATAATGCTAAAATCCGTTCTGAATTTCCTGAAGTAAACCGTTTTTTTTGCGAAAATGTGGAAGTTTTAATGATACATATTGGCGGTTATCCTGGAAAATACAGTCCTTTAGCAAAAAAAGAAATCTCCGAAAAAGCACCGAATTTATTTATTTCCGGACATTCTCATATTTTAAAAGCGATGTTTGATGATAAGAATAATTTGCTGCATCTGAATCCCGGAGCTTGCGGCAAACAAGGTTGGCATAAAATGAGAACCATGATGCGTTTTGTAATTGATAATACGGAAATAAAGGATTTGGAAGTCATTGAACTGGGACCAAAATAAACTGTAAGACAATGAAGATTGGAGACAAAGTTTCTGTGGTAGATGAAGATTTAAACGGTGTAGTAACATCCGTTCATGGAAATATTGTTGTGTTTAAAGATGAATATGGCTTTACCCATCAATATCCGAAAGAAAAACTGGTTCCGAAAATTTCAGATTTTTATGAAAAGATAGAAATCGTAAAAAAAGCAGAACCCAAAAAGAATATTTCTAAAAAACATCAGAAAAACTATTTGGTTCTGGATCTGCATTTTCATAATTTAGTTAAAAATCCGAATGATTACGACAGCTTTGAAAGATTGTTCATACAAAAGGAAAAACTCGTGAAAACCCTTGAATTCTGTAGGAAAAACAATCTTAAGAGACTGGAAATTGTACACGGAATTGGTGACGGAATTTTACAAAAGTTAGTTTGGGACACTTTAGAAAGTCAGACCAACCTCGATTTTTACAATAAGGAAATACTTCATCATCAATCGGGTGCAGTAATGGTAGAATTTCACTAAATTTGCAGGAATTGAAATATGAACGTACTTAATTTACTTTTTACCAAAGACGGATTGATCTCCCAAATTGCTAGAAACAAAAGCATTGTGGAAGAAAAATCTTATTTCGTAGACGAAGAAACTCCGGAAAATTTCATCTCTCAAAAGCTGGATGAAGTGTTGGGTAAACAAAAATTTGATGAAATTCAGGTAATTTCAGCACTGAACCATTTTACCTTAATGCCGGAAGGATTTTCTGAGCATGATGCCGGGTTTGACTTAATTGCTTTTAACGCTCCTGTTGATAAAGAGAATGAAGAACTGATGCTTTCTGTCAATAAGAAATTCAAAGTTCAGTTTTACTATACTTTTCCGAAAGATTTTTATCAAAAAATTAAAAGCTTAGAAATCCCTGTTCATTTCAATTTTTCAGGAGAGCGGTTTCTAAATTCTATTAACAATAAAAATAATAAAGAGATTCACATCAATTTGTATCACAATCAGTGTGAGTTTTTTGCCATTGATGATAAAAAAATTATCTTATACAATAATCTGGATGTAAACTCGGAAGTTGATTTTCTTTATTTTGTAATGTTTACGCTAAGTAAAATAGGTTTCGGAATCAATGAAACCAACTTTTTTGCCTACGGTGAAACTACAGAAAATGAAACCTTTATTTCAGAACTACAAAAATTTGTAAAGAATCTGAAAATTGTGTTTGATAATATTCCTAATAAAAATTTTATACTTAATTAGGTTGCAGGTCGCAGATTACAGGCTTTAGTTCGTAACTGCAACCCATTACCTTCAATCTAAAACCTTACAACTATGTACAGAATCATCTCAGGCAAATGGAAAGCAAAAAAAATAGCCGCTCCGAAAAATTTTGATGTAAGACCTACCACGGATTTTGCAAAAGAGGCGCTATTCAGTATTTTAGAAAATACGTATGATATGCAGTCGGTTTCTGTGCTGGATTTATTTGCTGGAATTGGTTCTATAAGTTTTGAATTTGCTTCCAGAGGTTGTCAGGATATAACCTCTGTAGAAATGAATCCGAAGCATACCAGTTTTTTAAATTCTACAGCTTCTGAACTGGGATTCAGTTTACAGGTCAACGTTCAGAGAGGGGATGTTTTTGATTGGCTGAAGAAGTTCAGAAATAAAAAATCATTTGAGATCGTATTTTCTGATGCTCCTTTCGAAATGGAAGAAAAAAAATACCACGAACTGGTGTCGTTAGTATTAAACAATAAGTATTTAAAAGAAAACGGAATACTAATCGTAGAGCACCAAAGCCGAATGAAATTTGATCATCCGAATTTAATTGATACACGAAAATACGGAAACGTAAGTTTCAGCTTTTTTAAACCTAATCAGGAAGTCAATACAGAAATAACAGAATAATCAGGAATTTTTCTTCTTGATTATTTTTTTTGAATTTTCAGAAGCTTCAATCCCCCATTTTGTTATTTCATTCAGAACCGGAAGTAATGTTTTCCCAAAATCCGTCAAAGTATATTCTACCATTAACGGCGGCTTTTCTGTAAAAACTTTTCGATCAATAATATCATCTTCTTCCAACTGCTTCAGCTGGAGACTTAAAGTTCTTTCTGTAATTGTAGGAATTAATTTTCTTAATTCATTATAACGTTTTTTGCCATCAATGAGGTGAAATAAGATGACCGCTTTCCATTTTCCCCCAATAAACCGCATTGTAACACTTGTACAACACGGATATATTTTATTATCTATCGTATACATTTTTATACTATCCTTTTTTACCGTTATTGCAAATGTATTAAACTTAAATTAGTTTTGCAACTATAAAAAATATAGTATAAAAATTATGAACTTCTTAGAAAAAATGAAATCGAGGTATACTGTGAAAAAGTATAATCCTCAAGGAACGATAAGCGGAGAAAAAATTCAACAGTTAAAAGATATTTTACAACTGAGCCCCTCTTCCATTAACAGCCAGCCATGGAATTTTGTTTTTGTAAACAATTCTTCTGATCTAAAACAACCTTTAGCCGAAGCATCTTATTGGAATAAGGAGAAAGTTTTGGACAGCAATTATCTAATTGTATTTCAGGTCATGAAAAATCCTGATGATTTTGAAAATAAAATTGAAGGTTATCTTCCCGAGGGAAATGTGAATTATTACAAAAATTTTGTAAAACCGAAAGGTCATACTGCCATAAAATCCTGGCTTGGTCATCAGGTCTATCTTTCATTGGGAGTCTTACTTTCAGCATGTGCAGAAATGGGAATAGATTCTACACCAATGGAAGGAATTGAACCTGAAAAATATGATGCCATTTTAAATAATGGAAAGTATGAAACTCTATTTGCGGTTGCGATTGGCATAAGAGCTGAAGAAGACAGCAACCATCCAACGATTACTTCCAAAACAAGACATGACAAGAAAGAAGTAATTCTGGAAGTATAAAACAAAAAAGACTCATTTTGAGTCTTTTTTGTTTTATAATACTTTAAGTTCTAAATCGATTGTTTTTCCGAAGAATTTTTTTGAAATTTTTTCGAAGTTTTTTGTCAGGTCAGATAAATAGAAATGATAATTAGGCTTCGGATTGTTGTCATTTAGAAGATTATATTTATCTAGGATGATTTTTAAATGATTAGCCACAATATTCGGCGAATCAATCACACGAACCCGGTTTCCGTAATACTGTTTGATTTCATCAATTAACAAAGGATAGTGAGTACATCCCAAAATCAACGTTTCAATATTCTTCAGCTTACTGTTACTTAAATAGTTATAAATAATAGCATGGGTAATCGGATGGTTTTTAAAGCCTTCTTCAATGGCAGGAACCAATAAAGGTGTTGCCAGTTCATCTACCTTAATCCATTTATTATGTTTACGAATGCTTTTTTTATACAATCCTGAATTCACCGTAGCCTTTGTTGCAATTACTCCAACGTTATTATGGATTTCATACGACACTTTTTCCGCTACAGGATTGATTACATCAATAACAGGAACTCTGCCTGAAACTGATTGCATCACTTCATCCAAAGCATTGGCAGTTGCTGTATTACATGCAATTACAATCGCTTTACAATTCTGTTCCAATAAAAAATTGGTGATCTTTGTAGAGTATTCAATAATAGCTTCTTTAGATTTTTCACCGTAAGGAAGATGTTTTGTATCTCCAAAATAAATTAAATCTTCATGAGGAAGAAGTCTTTTTATCTCTTTAGCTACCGTCAAACCTCCTACGCCACTATCAAAAATACCGATAGGCTGGCTGGATGAAAGATGTGAATAGTCTGGTTTTTTATTTTTCAAATCGGGCTGAAATTTTATACAAAAATAAGGAATTTTGCGTCAAAATATATCATATTTGATATGGATGCCCCAACTTACTCAGCACGCCAATCCTAATACTAATCATTTTAAATTAATGAGGAATTCTAAGTAGTATCATACTGAGCAAAACCGAAGCATCTTAATATATGATTAAGTTAAACAATAAATAAATCAGAAGCAATTCCATCGGCCATAAACCAATGCTTTTCAGGAATTTTCAAATGACTGTTATCAATAGTTAAAATTCCTTCTTCCAGTTTTGATTTTATTTCATTTTGAAAATGGTCATAAATATGATCATTAAATTTTTCTTTTAAGCTTTCGAGATCAACACCCCAGATTGTCCTTAAGCCAATCATAATCATTTCATTAAACTGGTCCTCCTGAGAAAGCAATTCTTCTTCTTTAGCCAAAAAGTTTGAGTTTAATTTTTTAATATATTGCTGATTGTTGGCAACATTCCAGCTCCTGATATCAAAACCATTGTAAGAATGTGCAGACGGACCAATTCCCAAATATTCTTTATATTTCCAATACGCAGAATTGTGTCTTGAATAGAATCCAGGTTTTGCAAAATTGGAAACTTCATAATGCTCAAAACCATTGTCTTTTAAAAAATCTGACAAATAATAGAACTCTTTATTCTGCTCCTCTTCTTTTGGACTTACAACTTTTCCTTTCGAAATCCAGTTTTCCAAAGCTGTTTTAGGTTCCACAGTCAAAGCATAAGAAGAAATATGAGGAACGTCAAGAGCGATCGTTTTATTTAAATTTTCTTTCCAGATTTCAAGATTGGAAGTTGGCGAACCATAAATCAAATCAATACTTAAATTTTCAAATCCAAAATCCTGTGCTCTTTTTATAGAACCTTCTGCTTCCGATGCGGTATGGGCACGATTCATTAATCTTAAATCTTCTTCAAAAAAGCTTTGGGTCCCGATTGACAGTCTATTTATTGGAGAATTTGATAAATCTTTCAAAAAGCTTTTATCTAAATCATCAGGATTGGCTTCCAGGGTAATTTCTATGTCATTTTCAAAACTGAAATACTTTAAAACCTCGTTGATCAAAGATTTAATTTCATCAGGAGAAAGTATCGACGGAGTTCCACCACCAAAATAAAGGGATTGTAGTTTTTTGTCTTGCAATTCATCTTTACGCAAGAAGATTTCCTTTTTCATGGCAGCCAGCATTTCATCTTTAAAGTTTAAAGAAGTGGAAAAGTGAAAATTACAGTAGCTGCACTTTTGCTTGCAAAACGGAATGTGTATATAAATCATAAAAAAAGCTCTGAAAAAATTCAGAGCTCAAATTTATTTAAATTAAATTGATTAATATCTATAACCTCTACGGTTAATGAAATTATCGAAGTTATAACCTACACTTACCATAAAGCTATTTCCTCCGTAATCCTGAATATCAGACAATCCTAGGTTGTAAGTAGCTCCCACCATAAATTTGTTGAATTTAACTTTAACAACTGGTGCAATCTGCAACTGCTGATTATCGAATCTATTCTGAGCCGCTCTATAGCTTACCCCGAAAGAGAAAGAGTTGATATCATTAAAGAAAGTTGCCATCAAGTTGTAATCCATCAATCTTGTAGAGTTGGTATTCAAGTTTACTAATACTGACGGAGTGAAATACATATTATCTCCTACATGCCAGTCATATCCTAAGTTTAAGAAAAACTTAATCGGAGATGGTTCATAGTTATTAACGATAGATTCGTCATTACTCAAAGCAATATCATTAACGGATACTCCACCAAATAAGTTTCTATAGGTAGCTGCTAAACCGAAGTTAGCATATACCATGAAAATATTACTTTCGTTCCCTTGTAATAAAGGATCATAGCCTTCTTCAGTATTAATTTTTGAATAATCAAAATTCATATTGTAAAAATTAACACTTGTACCAAAAGAGAACTGATCTTTTCTGTCTCCTTCACTACTTAAAGGGATAAAGTATGAAGCTCCTGCTGTGATACCTCCAGCAGAAATAGGGCCGTTGCTATCTCTAAATACAGAAATCCCCGCACCTACTCGATCAAAGATATTTGCATTAATCCCCACTGATTGTACATTTGGAGACTCGCTGAACTTTGAAAATTGCTGTTGGTAGTTGAGATTAAGTTGTACGTCATCTGTTTTTCCATACTGAGCAGGGTTGAACAGGAAATCACCATCCAAAAGGTATTGTTGATAATATGGAAGTGATTCTTGTGCTTTGTATGCATTCGACAAAAGAGCTAAACATACGATAGCATATAGTTTTCTCATAACAAATCTTGATTTCAATTCAACAAATATAAAAAAATTCTCAATATATTTTTAGTTTTCTAAATAATTTCTCCATTTTTTTACGGCATCCGCCATATCTTTTGGCATTGGGCTCTCAAAATATAATTCTTTCTTCGTAGTTGGATGTATAAATCCTAATGTATGGGCATGAAGCGCATGTCTGGGCAGAATTTCAAATACATTTTTTATAAACTGCTTATACTTAGGCAGATTCACTCCCCGGAGAGCGGTATGCCCTTCGTATCTTTCATCATTAAATAAGGTATGACCAATGTGTTTGAAGTGCGCTCTGATCTGGTGAGTTCTGCCGGTTTCCAGCTTGCACTCTACCCAGGTCATATATTTAAATCTTTCTAATACTTTATAGTGCGTAACCGCATGCTTTCCCTGGCTTCCGTCTTCATAGGTGTGCATCTGCATCCTGTTTTTAGGATGACGGCCGATATGACCTCTTATTGTACCCTCATCATCCTGTACGTTCCCCCATACAAATGCCCAATATAATCTTTTGGTTTTTCTGTCAAAAAACTGTTTGGCCAGAAAGCTTAAAGCATATTCGTTTTTCGCTATAACCAGTAGTCCTGAAGTATCTTTATCTATCCTGTGCACCAATCCTACTCTGTCCAGATCAGATTTGGAACCATTTTTTTCAAAATGAAAAGCCAGAGCATTCACCAAAGTTCCGTCCCAGTTTCCAAATCCAGGATGAACTACCATTCCAGGATCTTTGTCTACCACAACAAGATCATCATCTTCATAAACGATATTAATTGGAATATCTTGTGGAATAATTACATTTTCTCTTGGAGGATGTGCCAATAATACAGAAATCTGATCACCAGGTTTTACGCGGTAATTCTGTTTTACTGCAGTTCCGTTGACAATAACGTTTCCGGCTCTGCAGGTTTGTGAAATTTTGTTTCTTGAAGAATTCTGACGAAAAATTAATAAAAACTTATCGATTCTTAACGGTTCCTGACTTTTATCAACAGTGATATTAAGATGTTCATATAATCCTTTATTTTCTTCATCAATATCGATATTATCAATACTGTCGGTATTTAATAATTCTTCATCTAAAAAATCTTCGTTATCTTCTGTCATTGTTTTATATTTTTTACACAAAAGGCTTCAACATGGTAAAGTTGAAGCCTATAGTTTTATAATAACGGTAAAATTATTGAATAATTACCTTTTTCGCTTTTGGTTTTTCAGCAGGTTGCTGAGTAGTTCCTTTACTATTACTTCCTGTTGTTTTTGTTTTATCATCAGTAGCAGTTGCAGGCTTTACATTCGTACTCTTTTGGGGTTCTGACTTAGCAGGTTCCGGTTTAGGAGTCTCTTTTTTAGGAGTCGGAGCAGGTTCTTCCAAATGAGCAGGTTCTACAGCAACTTCTTCATACCTTACAGGAGGAAGGGCTGTATCTACTTTCATACGGTACATAGAATTAAGCTGGTCTATTTTACTTCTCAGTTCAGCCGGCGTTCTTTTACTTGCCCAAAGATCGATCTGCATTCCCTGATCCCGAACATCTCCTGCACCCGGATCCTGATAATATACAATATCAGATTCATCTTTGCCGCCGTCTTCATATTCTACTACACCTACTTCAAACTTGCTCCTTATAATCAATGCTTTTGCTTCTTTTACCGTTAAGCCAACAACACTAGGAATTCCAATGTTTCTCATAGGTCCTGAACCGATTACAACATCCACTATGGAGAATCTTGGCAATTTTGTTTTAGGTTTTACTTCCACTCCTTTAAACAGGACTCTAAGAACCGCATCTTTCTGAATACTAGGTTCATATATCGTATCACCTACTTTTAATCCTACCTGTTCCAATCTTTGGAAAGCCAGTCCTGAATATTTATTAATAACATCCGGAAGAGCAATGGCAGCCCAGGTTTTAGGATTCACTTTTAATCTTACCGTTCTTCCGTCTTTTACACGGGAACCTGGTGAAGGAAATACCTGAAGAACCTGAAAAGGCCTGAACTTCGGATCATATTTAGAGCTATCAACTTCATACTCTAAACCTGTATCATCTAATATTTTAATTGCTTCATGCACTGTCTTATTAACCACATTGGGAACAGGAATTTCCTGGCCATGATTAGTATGATATTCTAACCATCGAAATGTAAGCCATACCAACCCCATAAAAACGCCGATGGCTACTAATAAATTCAGTAAAACTTTCCAATTGAAAAGTGATTTAAACATACTTAAAATTACTTTAATTATAACGGCAAATATAGCTAATAATTTTAGAATGTACTTTTATTTAACACAATTCATGCTGATTTTAAAATTTCTTATTTTCCCGGCTTAGATTCGATAAAATCATTAAATTTGCTTCATTGATACTATATAGATATGAGCAAAAAAAATGTTGCCGTAGTAATGGGAGGATATTCTGATGAATATGTTGTTTCTTTAAAAAGCGGTCAATTGATCTATGATTCTTTAGACAGAAACTTATACAATGTATATAAAGTAGTTATTCTTAAAAATGAATGGTATTTTTTAGATGAAAATGATAAAAAATACACCATTAACAGAGGAAACTTTTCAGTTACATTAGATAATAATGAAACGTTACAATTTGATGTATGCTTTAATATCATCCACGGAACACCGGGAGAAAACGGAATCCTTCAGGCATATTGGGATGCTATCGGACAAAAATATACAGGTTGTGACTTTTATCAAAGTGCTTTAACATTCAATAAAAAAGATACATTAGCTGTACTTTCAAAATATGGAATTCCTTCCGCAAAAAGTGTTTACTTAAGAAGAGGTGAGGAAATTAATGTTGATGAAATTATAGAAAATCTTGGACTTCCTGTTTTTGTGAAGCCCAATCAATCAGGATCTTCTCTAGGAATTTCGAAGGTTAAAGAAAAATCTGAATTGATTGCTGCAACAGAAATTGCTTTCAAAGAAGATGATGAAATCTTAATTGAAAGTTTCCTGGACGGAATGGAAGTTTCTGTAGGGATTATTGATTATAAAGGAGAAACTATCGTTTTAGGAATTACAGAGATCGTTCCTCAAAACGAATTTTTCGATTATGAAGCAAAATACGAAGGGGCTTCAGAAGAAATTACCCCGGCAAGAATTGATGACGAAACCAGACTGAGAGTAGAGGAAATCTCAAAAAGAGCTTACAATTCTCTAGGAATGAGCGGCTTTTCGAGAAGTGAATATATTTTAATGAACGGAATCCCTTATATGCTGGAAATGAATACAAACCCGGGATTCTCGCCTGCAAGCATTCTTCCTCAACAGGCAAAAATCTATGGAATCTCTATCACTGATCTTTGTGGAAATGAAGTTGAAAAAGCTTTAGCTAAAAATCTAAAATAGTTATGAAAATTGCTGTTTTCCCGGGATCTTTTGATCCTATCACTTTAGGACATTATGACATTATAGAAAGAGCAGCTCCGCTTTTTGATAAATTAATCATTGCTATCGGACAGAATTCTCAGAAAAAATATATGTTTCCTTTGGAAAAAAGGATAGAATTCATTCAGAATTCTGTCGCAGAATTTCCAAACGTGGAAGTAGATTTTTTTGAAGGCTTAACGGTAGATTACTGTTTTGAAAAAAATGCACAATACATCCTCAGAGGATTAAGAAATCCTGCCGATTTTGAATTTGAAAAAGCCATAGCCCATACCAACAGAACATTGGCTCATAAAAAACTGGAAACCGTATTTTTATTAACCTCATCAGGAAAATCTTTCATCAGCAGCAGTATTGTAAGAGAAATTATCAACCATAACGGAGAATATGAACTTCTGGTTCCTGATTCCGTGAGAGTCGAAAGAAAAAAATAAAAAATTTCAGCAAGCTTTAAATGATAGTTGAAGAATGGTAGAAAATTTGCTTAAGAAGAAATCATTCATCAGCTATCATTTATTTTTTACAACCCTATGCACGAACAATTCAATTTTGCCATAGAAGTACTCGGAACGATTTCCTTTTCGATGTCGGGGAGTTTTGCTGCGATGCAGAAACGTCTCGATCCGTTTGGGGTATTGATTATTGCCTTTGTGACTTCTGTTGGGGGTGGAACTGTAAGAGATTTGTTGTTAGATATTCCGGTTTTCTGGATGCATGACTTATTAACATGTGCATTGATTATTCTGACCAGCATTTTCACCATGGTTTTTAAATCTTTTGAAAAAAACTTTCAGGTGACCTTATTTATTTTTGACAGCTTCGGACTTGGATTGTTTACCATAATTGGTGTTCAAAAAGGTTTGCATGCAGATATTCATCCTTTAATCTGTATTGGTTTAGGAACCATTACGGGTTGCTTTGGAGGAATTATCCGCGATATTTTACTCAATAGAATTCCTTTAATCTTTAGGAAAGAAATTTATGCGACTGCATGTATCGTAGGTGGGTCTATATTCCTGCTTTTAACAAAATTCACTTCCCTTTCTTTTACCGTAATTCAAATTTTTACTATTTTATTAATTGTAACGATTAGAACATTGGCTGTAAAATACCATTGGCAGATTCCGAAATTCTACGGGTACAATAATGATGCAGAAATGTAATTTATGAAATCTTTTATTTTTTTATTTTCTCTCTGTTTTATTTTCTCCTGCAAACAACATGAGAGTAAATTTGACATAGAAAAAGATTTGTATCGATTCTCAGAGAAAATGGAAGAAGGAGATACCATAGTGGTAAACATTAACTATTCTGCATGTATGTATTCTGCGCATGAAATTTTCACTTTCACAAAACAAAAGGATATTACATACATTCAAACGCATTCTGAAATTAATTCATTTGAACACAAAGAACAGAACTTACCAAAAATAATTTACAAGATCAGGCCTTCAGCCCCGTTATCTTTTGAAAGTTATTTTAAATATTTAAAGAGAAGAAATAGATCTAAGAAAGAAACACGTTCGCCACTTGTCACTATTTCCCTCAAAAATAGACCTTATTCTGAAGCTTTTTACGATGATGGCTTAGAAGATAAATTTGAAAAACTTGATCAATTTTCTCTAGTTCGAAAAAACATATACCCTGTAGACCGATTTTTTAAATCTCCGGAAGGACCTCCGCCACCTCCATGCATCAAATAAAAAAACACCTAAAATCTAGGTGCTTTTATTTTTTTATCATCCAATTCCGGAAAAACCGAAATCAGCATTAGTTATTTTAATTAAAAGAATTTCCCTCTGTTTCTCATATGAGGATTATGCATATGCTTCTGCATTGTTGGCATTTTCAGCTGGTCTTTCATTATTTTGATCTGATCGGTCATCATTCCTGCGCTATCCAATCTCTTTGCTTCTTCCAATAATTTCTGCCCTTCCTGTTTTCTCCCTTTAGAAATTGCAGCAGCAGCCAAATTCAATGTTGCCATTGCTCTGTCGTGCTTCATGTTCAAACCATATTCCAAAGCTTTTCTCATTAAAGGCTCCACTTTTGTCGGGTGATCCTGAGCTTGTGTCAATCCTAGCAAATAGTGAAAGTATCCATATTGAGATTTATGAAGCTGAGTTTGATAATTGGTGATGCTTTGCAGCCAAACAGCCGCTTTTTCCATATTTTGTTTTCTCAATTGCCAGAAAGCCAACAAAATATATTCATTTTTAAAGAAAAGTAAAATCGGTGCAGCAGCAATAACAACCAAAACAATTCCCCAACCGATATTTCTGTTCATCATCAGATAAACTGCTACTGCAATAATTATCGCAGAGATTACGAACTTTATGTATTTATTCATTATTAAATTTTAGAAGTGCAAAGATAAAACATTTAAATGTTAGATGCTAGAGGTTAGAAGTCAGAATTCTTACAACTATTCGCTCTTAATTTTTTCATAGGTCTGAAAACAAAAATCATATTGATTTTTTTCATCCTTCTCATGGCAAACTTCGTTTACTTTCTTCCAAACTTTAGGATCTATTTTGGGAAAATACGTATCGGCCTGCAAATCTGCCTTTACTAAAGTTACTTCTAATCTATCCGTAACATCCATTGTCTGTTCATAAATATTTCCGCCTCCGATAATGAAAACTTCTTCATCGATTTTTTTAGCAAACTTTACAGCTTCTTTAATGCTGCCTACAATTAAAATCCCTTCCTCAAACCAGTCTGCCTGTCTGGATACAACAATATTAGTGCGGTTAGGAAGCGGCTTTCCGATACTTTCGTAGGTTTTTCTTCCCATAATAATCGGGTGTCCCGAAGTAAGATCTTTAAAATGTTTTAAATCTTTCGGAAGATGCCAAAGTAACTTATTTTCAAAACCAATTTCGTTTTTCTCTCCCATTGCCACCACTATTGTTGTCATTCAAATAATTTTCTGCAAAATTAGCACATAATTTGTATATTTGGTTAAGACAAGAATTTAAAAAAATAAACTATGAAAAACAAAGGCTGTCTGAGCGCCGGAACTATCGGCATTGCTCTTCTCGTTATTGTTGCTGTATTATTTTTCTGGGGTAAAAGCGGATATAATAATTTCGTAGCTCAGGAGCAGGAAGTAATTACCAAATGGGCAAATGTGGAAACCGTTTATCAAAAAAGAGCGAACCTTATCCCTAATTTGGAAAGAACAGTAAAATCGTATTCAAAATTTGAACAGGAAACCCTTACAAAAGTGGTTGAAGCCCGATCAAAAGCAACGTCGATCAATATTGATCCAAGCAATATGACCGAGCAGGATCTTGCCAGATTCCAGGCTGCCCAAGGAGAATTATCCGGTGCTTTAAGCAGATTAATGGCAGTTGTAGAACAATACCCTAATTTAAAAGCGGATCAGCAATACATTAACTTCCAGAGGGAATATACCGCAATTGAAAACAGTATCAGAAGCGAAACGGTTTATTACAATGAAGCAGTTCAGAAGTATAATACTTCCATAAAACAGTTTCCTAATAATATCTTGGCAAACTTCACCAATTTCAAAGAAAAACCTGCATTCAAGGCTGAAGCAGGAGCTGAAAAAGCACCTGAAGCATTCTCAGAATAATGAAAAGTTTCCTTACAGATCAGCAAATAGCTTCCCTAGTGGAAGCTATTCAATCAGCAGAAGAACATTCTACAGGTGAGATTAGAGTTCATATCGATTCGAATACTGAAAACGACAATGCCAAAACAGCGTTTAAGATTTTCGAAAAACTATGCCTCAATAAAACCACCGAAAAAAATGCTGTGCTTTTTCATGTGAATTTTGAACAAAAATACCTTACCATTATTGGTGATGAGGGAATTCATGAGAAGGTACAACAGTCATATTGGGACCGTCTGCATGATTATATTACCGCTGAATTTGCGAAAGGAAATTATTATAAAGCGTTAAAAAGCGCGATCCTGGAAACCGGGCTTGAACTTAAAAAACATTTTCCAGTAACAGGAGAAAATCCCAATCAACTGCCTAATGAGATTACATTCTCTTAAAATAATATTTTCATTTTTATTCATCAGCTTTTACTGTTTTGTATCAGCGCAATATACCATTCCCCAAAAACCGGCAATTCTTTATCCTGTTTATGATGAAGCCAATTTATTAAGTCAACAGGAAAAAGATAAGCTGAATGACAAGCTCATCAAATTTGCAGATTCTACTTCAACAGAAATTGAAGTAATTATTATCCCCTCTACAAAAGGAGAAGACGTGAACTTTTTAGCGACCATGTTCGGCGAAAAATGGGGAATAGGGAAAAAAGATGTTGACAACGGAATTGTTTTTCTTATTGCCACTGAAGATCACACTATGTCAATCCAGCAAGGACGGGCTGTTGAACAATATTTAACAGCATCAGTTGCAGGACAGATTTTGGATTACATCGTTACTCCGCATTTTAAAAAAGGCGAATGGTACGAAGGAATTAACCGGGGAACTTCTGCATTGATGGAAGCCGTGCAGGGAAAATTCAAACCTATTGCCCAGGAGGAAAGCGGAGACGGAAATGCTTTAAAGATTTTACTTATTGCTTTTGTCATCTTTATTATTATTGCTATTGTTTTCGGAAACAGAGGGGGCGGCAATGGCGGAAACTCCGACGATGATGACGTTCTTATTACACGAAGAGGAAGAAGAAATTATCCTGGCGGATTCTTCCCTTTTCCAGGCAGTTTCGGAGGCGGTGGATTTGGTGGAGGTTCCGGCAGTGGCGGATTTGGAGGCTTCGGTGGTGGCGGAAGTTTTGGAGGCGGTGGAGCTTCTGGAGGATGGTAAATTAATTACATAGGAAATTCAATATAGCTGAAATAGCTTTTTAATAAAAAATCGTTCAATTATGAGCGATTTTTTATTACTAAAAACAACATTAAAGAAAACAAAATTTAAACTACAATTCTTTAGCTTATTTCAACATAAGTTCATATTTTAATATTAAAAAATTAATAAACCTACCTGAAACCCACCTTTAATTCAAAAATTTTTCATTAAATTTACTAAAAACAGGTTTATGAAGAAGACATTGGTAGTTTTTGCACATCCTTATCTGGAGCACTCCAATTCTAATGTGGAGCTCATCAATTTCTATGTCCGTCATCAGCATTTTACACTCAGAGACCTTTATGAAGAATATCCGGATTTCCATATTGCCGCTTTTCGGGAAAGGAAAAGATTAAAAAGCTATGACCGTTTTGTTTTTCAGTTTCCCCTGATCTGGTTCGGAATTCCTCCTCTTTTAAGACTTTGGATCGACGAAGTTTTTGACCGGGACTGGCTAAAAGAAGGAGAATACAATCCTTTAGAAAATAAAGAAGTTTATATTTTGGTAACGACCGGAGGAAAGGAAAGATCTTTCAGCAGAAATGGAACTTATAAATATACCGTAGAAGAACTTATTAGTGGACTCATTGTTTCACTGAATGTTTTTAAAGCCAATCTTAAAAATATCAAGATCGTTTACGAAGCGAATAAATTATCTAAAAAAGACATTATTTTACATAAACAGAAATTTACAGAACTTTTGAACCAATAGCATATGGAGTCCGGTTTAGCGATGAACACTCTTATTTTTTTAGGCGTTGCCATTATTATGGTTCCGCTGGTAAGAAAGTTTGGGTTAAGTTCTGTGATCGGTTACCTTGCAGGTGGGATCATCATTGGTCCTTATGTTTTGAAACTTACCGGTAAAGATGTGAATGACATTATGCATGCCAGTGAATTTGGAGTAATCATGCTTTTATTTCTGGTCGGGCTTGAGCTTGAGCCCAGAAAGTTCTGGGAAATGCGGAAGAAAATCATTGGACTTGGTCTCACGCAAATGCTTTTGACCACCTCCCTACTTTTTTTAGTATTTATCTGGGCCGACTGGAAAATCGACAAAGCTTTTGCCATTGCGATGTGTTTTGCCCTCTCTTCTACCGCTATCGTCCTACAGACTTTACAGGAAAAGAACAATTTAAAAACATTAGCCGGAGAAGCATCATTTTCCACCCTCCTATTCCAGGATATCGCAGTGATTCCTATTTTGGCAATTTTACCCCTTGTTGCCAATTACAAGGCGAGACATCATGACAATGAAATTCAGGTGCTGATACAAACGCTTCCGGAATGGATGCAGTTTGCAACGGTGATTCTGGGCGTTGTGATTTTAATTTTATTGGGACGTTATGTTTTTGTTCCTTTTTTAAGGTATGTTTCAAAATCCGGAATGACGGAACTTCTCACCGCTTCTTCTCTATTTTTGGTAATTGGAGTTTCAGAACTGATGGTTGCAATTGGGTTGTCTCCCGCTTTAGGAGCCTTCCTTGCCGGAGTAATGCTTGCCAACAGTGAGTTTCGTCATGAATTAGAAGCACAAATCGATCCGTTTAAAGGTTTATTACTTGCTGTCTTTTTCGTAAGTGTCGGTTCTACTATGAATTTTGATATTATTCAGAAAGATCCTGTATTTATTTTCAGTACTGTTTTTGCAGTATTAAGCATAAAATTCATCGTTTTATTTTTAATCGGAAAGTTTTTTAAAATTGATACTCCTCAAAGCTTATTTTATGCTTTTGCTCTTTCTCAGGTGGGAGAATTCGCTTTTGTATTAATCAATTATGCCTCAAATCTTTATCTCATAAGTCCGGAACTCAACGCACAAATGATGGCAGTAACAGCAATTACTATGTGTATCACTCCGTTTCTTTTAATCATTAACGATACAATTATCACTCCTAAATTCATCAAAGAAATTCCTGAACAGGACAACGATTTTAATATTTTGGACAATAATATCTCCCGGAAAAAAATCATTATTGTAGGTTTTGGGCATTTTGGAAGTACAGTAGGACGATTACTTAAAGCTAATAAAGTAACAGCAACCGTTTTGGACAGAGATTCCGATCGTGTCAAATTATTAAGAAGCTACGGCTTTAAAGTGTATTACGGAGATGCTACAAGAATCCCAATTTTAAGAGCTGCAGGAATTGAAGATGCCGAGATTTTGGTCCTTTGTCTTGACGATCCTGATGATAATAAATTCATTGCCGAACTTGTGCGGGAACATTATCCTAAAGTGAAAATTTTCGTCAGAGCTAAAAACAGAATTGATGCATACAGCTATCTCAACAACGGAATTGAAAATATCTACCGAGAAACATTGGGAACAGCTGTTGACATGGCAGTAGATGTTCTGCACGAAACCGGAATGAGAAAATATGCCGCAAGAAGGCTTGGAAAACGATTTATGGCCATTGATAAAGCTTCGGTAAGAAAATTAGCCAAAATAAAAGAAGAGGGGGGGGATCTTAATCTTTTTACCACAAAAGAAATCCTGCAGCGGGAAGAAGAATTATTAGCCTACGATAATCTTAATTTTGATACCCGGAACTGGGAAGGTTCTTCAACAGCAGATGAGGACGATGAAATAGAAGATTAAAACAAATCCTCCGCTGCAATTTAGCGAAGGATTTGTTTGTATAATAATTTATATATATATAATTAATAATTATTCAATCGTCACACTTCCGCCACTACTCTCTTCTTTCGTTACAGAAGTTACATTTCCTTTTTTATATACATTCACACTTCCTCCTGAAGAAGCTTCCGCTTTGATAGATGAAGAAGCACTGATTTGGACACTTGCCCCGCTTGATGCATCTGCATTCACCTGATCTGCAATCAGCTCTTTTGCAGAAACACTACTTCCTGAAGAAGAACTTACTTCAGCTTTTTTCGCTTTTCCCGAAACATCAATACTCGCTCCGGAAGAAGCTTCTATATCCAAATCAACAGCCCATATTTTTCCGCTAAAATTACTGCTGCTGCCTACAGAAAGATCAAAATCATTCGCTTCAAGATTTCCGGAAATACTTCCTGCGCTGGAAGCTTCCACATGCACTTTTTCCTGAGTAAATTTATCTTTAATGGTAATACTCGCTGCCGAATTTGCATTAAGTTTTGAAAAATCTTTAGTGTAAATTTTTGCAGAAACATTATGAGAGTCCATTACTCTTATTCCTTTTTTATAATGAATATGAAGACTGCCTCCGTCATTATCCACCAAAACCTCATCAATAATATTCTGAGGAGCAGAAATAACGACTTTCTCCATATCGGATTTTATAATTTCGGCATCGATAGCCTGAGAAACTTCAATTTCATCGAAATCACCGGTAACTTCTCTTTGTTTCATAGGTCCGTTATCGGTGGTAACAACTTTTTCTACCCAGCCGCTTTTTTCTTTTTCACCGTTTCTTCGTTCGTGCTTCTCACAAGAAGCTAATAATAGGAAGACCGAAAAAATAAAAATAGTTTGTGATTTCATGTTTGGTTCTTTTATAAATTTTAGTTTTAATATCTTTATACTTTTAATAACAACTAATTTATGAAAAATATTACATCGGTATTATTAATTTCTGCATTAGCATTTAACTACTCTTGTACTACAATGAAAAAAGCCGATAATCAACAGGAAATTTCTATTCCTGCTTCACTAGCATCAAACCCTTTCATGAAGAAAAGCAAACTTCAATATGAAGCACCGGAGTTTGATAAAATTAAAAACGAGCATTTTAAACCAGCTTTTGATTTTGGTTTAAAGCAGCATGATGCCGAGATCATTGCCATTGCCAATAATCCGGAAGCTCCTACTTTTGACAACACAATCGTAGCATTAGAAAAAAGCGGTGAGATTTTAAAAAGGACTGTAATTGTATTCTCAAACCTGACAAGTGCCAATACGAATCCTACTTTACAGGCTTTAGATGAGGAATATGCCCCGATTTTTGCTGCTCATTCCGATAAAATGTATCTGAATGAAAATCTTTATAAAAGAATTAAAGCGATTTCTGAAAACGGGCTAGATTCTGAAAGCAAAAGATTATTACAATATTACAAGCAAAACTTCGAAATCGCAGGAGCGAATCTTTCTTCTGCCGACAAAGAGAAATTAAAACAAATCAATCAGGAATTAGCTTCACTTTCTACCCAGTATTCCAATAAATTATTAGAAGCAAGAAAGCAGGGCGGTGTTTTCTTTACCGATGCAAAAGAACTTGACGGACTTTCTGCAGATGATATTGCTGCAGCTGCAAGTGATGCTAAAAATGCAGGAAAACCGGGGCAATATCTATTAGCTTTACAAAACACAACACAACAGCCTCTTCTTCAAAATCTTAAAAACAGAGCAACCAGAGAAAAACTATTCAAGGCATCTTGGCTGAGAGCTGAAAAAGGCGATGGAAACGATACAAGAGAAACGATTGAAAAATTGACTAATCTAAGACTTAAAAAAGCTCAGGTTTTAGGCAAAAAGAGTTTCGCAGAATGGAAATTGCAGGATCAGATGGCTAAAACACCTGAAGCTGCAACAAAATTGATGAACCAGATTGCAACACCCGCCGTAGAAACGGCGAGACGTGAAGCCAAAGATATTCAGGATCTGATCGATCAGCAAAAAGGAGGCTTCAAAGTTGAACCTTGGGACTGGAATTTTTACGCTGAACAGGTAAGAAAAGCAAAGTTTGATCTTGATGAAAGTGAAATCAAACCGTATTTCGAGATCACAACTGTGTTGGAAAAAGGAGTTTTCTTTGCTGCTGAAAAATTCTATGGATTAACGTTCAAAAAGAGAACAGATCTTCCGGTTTATCATCCTGATGTTGTAACGTACGAAGTTTTTGATCATGACGGAAAATCAATAGCCATTTATTATTTAGATTTCTATACAAGAGATTCTAAAAACGGCGGTGCCTGGATGAGTAACTTTGTTGAGCAATCTTACCTTTTAGGAACAAAACCGGTCATTGTGAACTGCTACAATTATCAGAAGCCGGCTCCGGGAAAACCTTCTTTAATCAGCTATGATGATGTAACAACGATTTTCCACGAGTTCGGTCATTCTATCCACGGAATGTTTGCAAGTCAGAAATACCCTTCTCTTTCAGGAACAAATGTACCGAGAGACTTTGTAGAGTTCCCTTCGCAAATTAATGAGCACTGGGCTTTAGATCCGGTGGTTTTGAAAAACTATGCGCTTCATTACGAAACTAAACAGCCGATTCCACAGGCTTTAGTTGATAAAATTAAAAAAGCTGCCACATTCAATCAAGGATATATGACAACTGAACTGGTTTCTGCGGCTGAACTGGATATGGATTGGCATACGGTAACCAATGAAAGCGAGTTGATTCCTGTCTTAGACTTCGAAAAACAATCACTGGCAAAACACGGATTTACTTTAGCAACTGTACCTCCAAGATATCACACTCCTTATTTTGCACACATTTGGGGAGGTGGTTATTCTGCAGGATATTATGCTTATTTATGGTCTGAAACTTTGGATAACGATGCTTGGGAATGGATTTCAAAGAACGGAGGACTGACAAGAGAAAACGGAGACCGTTTCAGAAAATATATTCTTTCTGTAGGAAATTCTGTTGATCTGAATCAGGCATTCAGAGATTTTACAGGACATGATCCGGATATTAAGCCTTTATTGAGAAACAGAGGTTTTATTAAATAATTTTTGAGAAGCATTCATTTTTGGATGCTTCTTTTTTTACACTAAATTTTAATTATCAGAAAACTTTTGAGACTTTTGCAGTTAAATTATAAAAAATGAATTGTCCCTGCTGCTCAGGAAAAGCTTACGAAGACTGCTGCAAACCTTACCATACCGGAGAAAAATATCCTCCAACCGCAGAAGCATTAATGCGTTCCAGATTTTCCGCATTTGCAATTCCGAATGGTGAATATTTAATGCAAACCACATCTCCAAGCAAGAGGCAAAATCACAATAAAAAAGATTTACAGGAATGGGGAGAAATTAATGAATGGACGATGCTTGAAATTGTAGATAAACCTTCGATGAATAAAGTAGAATTTAAAGCCTATTATACCGATCAAGACGGACAAAAACATGTTCATCACGAATTGTCAACATTCAAAATGATCCAAAACCGCTGGTTCTATGTGACGGGTGAATTTTTAGAATAAAAAAAATGTCCGGTTTCCCAGACATTTATATTATGTATTAGTGAGCTTCGTTTCCGTCAATTCCGTGAGCATGACCGTGAGACAATTCTTCTTCCGTTGCAGGACGTGTATTTAAAATTTCCACCTGGAAATCTAAAGTTTTTCCTGCCATCGGATGGTTAAGATCTGCTACTACAGTTTCCGGTGTTACTTCTACAACAATAGCCTGGAAGTTATTCCCTTGATTGTCTGATAAAGGCAAAATAGCTCCTACCGGCGGGACTCCAGATTCATTGAACATATCAACTGGCAACTGCGCAATTGAGTCAGGATGTCTTTCACCGTATGCTTCTTCCGGCTGAATCACGAAAGCCGCTTTATCGCCCGCTTTTAACCCAAGAATATTCTGTTCGAATTTTGGAATCATCATTCCTACACCATATAAAAATGTAAGTGGATTTTCTGCTGTTGTTTCCTCTACTAAAATCTTGCTTCCATCTTCTTCGATGGTGTGAAGAATGTAGCTTACCGCTACAACATGATTGTTTTCAATTGTCATATCTTTTCTTTTTTTCGTGATATGCTCACGATTAATTTTGACAAATATAGTCTTTTTTGAAATGATAGATTCTGATAAAACATTCTAAAAAAGTTCAAAAAAATTGATTATTTTTTTAATTTTCTTTATCTCTTTCCTCTCGTTTTTTCTGTCTTAAAACAAAAAGATACAGACTCTCCACTTTCGTTCTCGCCCAATCCGTTTTTCTCAAAAACTTCAAAGACGAACTGATGCTCGGATTATCTGTAAAACATTTGATATTGATCTGTTCTCCCAGTCTTTCAAAACCTTGATAATATTCTACCAGTTCCTCAAGAATGGCATCGAGTCTTTTTCCGTGAAGCGGATCTTTTGATTGTTGTTCCATCTATTGTTTTTTACCTTATCGTTTTTACTCTTCTTTATCTTTTTTCGCATTCTCATTCATTTTTTTAAAATCTTCAGCTTTCATAATCACAAGATTATTATTAGCATTCCAAATACTCGTATATTTTTTAGAAGTAGTAAAATAACTTTCCCAATCTGTAAACTTCTGATATAACATTAATGTACAAATATCTGTAGGAGTAATTGTGAGCCAATTTTCTAAAATATGGGTATGCGCTCCACTGATTGTTTTTCCAATTTTTTCATCATTAATATTTTGAACGATCAAACTATTATGAAGCTTTTCCACATTCTTCACTTGATCTTTATTATCAAAAGTAATCAGGTAATCATTTCCGAATACAACAACATTATTTACAGAAGGACCTGTAAGTACATAAACTTTTTTTACTTTATTTTTAATCAGCGGAACAATATTAAGATTTGTATTTTTATAAACTTTAAAGATTGTATCGTTCTGAATTCTTTTTAATGCATTCTGCCTGATTGTAAAATATTCTGTTTCTATTGGAGTAAATTCTCTTTCTTTCAAATCAAGATTGGCATTCTTTGGATCATAATTTGTGGGAAATGAAATTGTACCAATCACTTTTTGGTCTTTTGAGAAAAAAATACACTTCGGAACATCATCGACATAAGAAAAATATCCTCCAATATTTTCTTTTTTTTTGTAATTAGCCACAAAAAGATCTGTTCCATACCAACTTGCCATTTCGCTTCGGTATAAAGCAATTCCTTCTTCATTAATTTCTTTCGAAATTTCTCCCAGATTTTGAGCATTAAATGAAACGACAATCAAAATAAAAAGTACAGCCAGAATATTTTTCATAAAATTAGTTTTTTGTCAAAAATAGGGAATAACATTTTCAATTGGAAATTTCACTTTACCTTTTTAGTTTCTTACATTTACCCTATGAAATCGCTGAGGTTACATATTCTATTTTTACCATTCACCTAAACCAAGTTAAGATGAGTAGAAACACAGACGCCAATAGAAAATTACATAAAAAGAAAATCGACAATAAAAAACGTAAAATACAAAATGCTGAAGCAGAAAGAAAAGCGCGTTTAAAGCAAATTCGAGAAGATTTTAAAGCGAGAGAAGCCGATAATACATTATGAAAATCCTACACACCGCCGATTGGCATCTGGGTAAACGCCTCGATCGTTTTTCCAGACTGGAAGAGCAAGTTTTGGTGATGAACGAAATTGTTGAGATTGCCGACGAACAAAATGTTGATCTGGTTCTGATTGCCGGGGATTTATTCGATAATTTCAATCCTTCGACTGAAGCCATCGAGCTTTTTTATAAAACCTTAAAAAGACTTTCCCTGAATGGAAAACGTCCTGTAATTGCCATTTCCGGAAACCATGACTCTCCAAGTTTTATTGATGCTCCGGATCCTTTGGCAAGAGAATGCGGAATTATTCTGATTGGTTACCCAAAAGCGAAGGTTACCCCTTTTGCATCAGAAGATTTTAAAATTTCTAAATCAACAGCAGGTTTTTTAGAGCTGGAATTAAAAGAACATTCCTTTCCTATACGTTTACTCCATACCCCTTATGCCAACGAAATCCGTTTAAAGGAATATTTCGGTGAAAACAAAGAAACTGAATTAAACAACGTTCTGGCAAAACACTGGGAAGAAACTGCCGGTGAATTCTGCGACGAAAAAGGAATCAATCTTTTGATCACCCATTTATATATGAATAAAAAAGGAGCTCCGCTTCTTGACGAGCCTGAGGGAGAAAAACCGATCAAAATCGGGAACGCAGATCTTGTTTTTTCGGACAGTATTCCGGATCAGATTCAATATACCGCTTTAGGACATCTTCATGGTTTTAAAAATATCGGAACAGATGAAAAGCCTGTTGTTTATTCATCTTCTCCGTTATGTTACAGTTTCAGTGAAGCCGGACAACAGAAATATGTATTGGTGATTGATGCTAAGCCCAATCAACCGGTTTCTTATGAGAGAATTGCTTTAAAAAACGGGAAATCGTTGGTTAGAAAGACTTTTCAAAGCGTGGAAACCGCCATAGAATGGCTGAATGAAAATCAAAATTCTTTGGTAGAACTGACTTTGGAAAGTGAAACCTACTTAAAAGCCGAAGAAAGAAAATTACTGCATCAATCCCATAGCGGAATTGTATACCTGATTCCAAAAGTAAAAAATATGGAAACTGATGAGAGCAATCTTACAGACATCAATCTCAATCAGGATATTCAGACGTTGTTCAAGGATTATTTTAAATCTAAAAACGGAGGACAGGAAGCGAATGAAGACCTCATCAATTTGTTTAACGAAATCCTTCATTCATAATGATTCCTATTCAACTCACTTTAGAAGGGCTGTATTCTTATCAGGAACGTCAGAAAATCGATTTTCAAAACCTTACAGAAGCAGGGATTTTCGGGATTTTCGGTTCGGTCGGCTCCGGAAAATCTTCCATTCTGGAAGCAATTTCATTTGCTCTTTACGGGGAAACCGAGAGACTGAATGCGAGAGACAAGCGTACTTACAATATGATGAATTTAAAATCAAACAGATCCTATATTGAGTTTGATTTTATTAATTATGAAAATAAAAAATTCCGTGCTACAAGAGAATTCAGACGTAATTCTAAAAACTTTGAAGATGTAAAAACTCCGAATGTTATTTTTTACGAATGGAAAAATGAAAGCTGGATTCCGCTGGAACATTCCAATTCAGAAAAGCTGATCGGATTGAGCTATGCCAATTTTAAAAGGACAATCATCATTCCGCAAGGTCAGTTCAAAGAGTTCATAGAACTTGGTGCAACCGAACGTACCAATATGATGAAGGAAATTTTCAGCCTTCAGCGTTTCGATCTGCAGATTAATGTTTCAGCCTTACATGCCAAAAACAGATCTGAGCTGGATCAGCTGGAAGGGCAGCTTAAAGGGTTTGAAGAAGTAAATGAAGAACAGATTTCAACTCAAAAAGAAAATCTAAAAGCTGAACAATTTAAATTTAATGAAATACAAAAAGTTTTCAAAGAAACAGAAGAAAAGTATTCAAAACTAAAAAGGCTGAAAGATGATGTCGAGCTTTTACGACAAAAGAAGGCTGATTTTGAAAAACTGACAGAAAGGAAAACTGAAATTGACATTTTAGACAAACAAACTGAAATCTATGATAATGTTTTCAGGATTTTCACACCCCTGCTTTCTGAAAAAAAGAAACTTGAAAAAGAAATATCAGAGCAGCAGAGCAATAAAGAATACCTGTTTAAAATTTTACAGGAAACCGAAATCCTGTCTGAAAATATAAAGAATAAACTTTCCGAAATTCTACCTAAATATGAAGCTTTAAATGAGTCTAAACTTCAGGAAAATGATTTGAGTCTGATCCTTCAGATGCTGAAATTTTCGGAAGAAATTGAAACTTTAAAAGGCCGGACTGAACAAGGTTCGAAAAAAGTAAAAGAAGTTGAAGCCGACCAGAAATTAATTCAGCAAAAAATTGAAGAGCTTTTAAAAAATGTGGAACTTTTAAAGCCGAAAAAATTAGATTCCCATTTATTATTAAATGTCGGAAACTGGTTCCTGGAAAAGAATAAACTTGCCGAAGCTCTTCAAAAGCAATTTGAAAAAGTTGTTTTGAAAAATAGCGAAATTGACAAAATATCGGAAGAGCTAAAGCCTTTTAATATCAATCCTGAAAATTTCAGAAATGATTTTAACATTCAGACTGAAGCTTTAGAAAGACAAAAAAAGTCACTTTCAGAAAAGAAAAATCATCTTGAAGTTCAGCAAAAACTTGCACATTTTGCTAATGAATTGCATGACGGAGAATCATGTCCGCTTTGTGGAGCTCTGGAACATCCGAATATTGTAGAATTTGATGACGTCAACTCAGAACTGAATGAAATTCAGAAAGAAATTGAGCAGATTGAAATTCAGAAAGAGAAGATTCAAAAACATTCTTTAGGCATTGAAAAAATTCTTGACCGAAAAAAGATCTTTGAAGAACAGTTAAAATCGGAAGAAGAAATCCTGAAACACATTCAAAATACAGCTGGAGAACATAATAAAAATTTCAATTGGAAAGAATTCGATGCCGAAAACGAAAATGATTTTGAAGCAAAACGTAAACAGTCTTTTTCGATTGAAAAGCAAATAGATGAACTGAATCAGCAAATCAGTCTGGAGCAAAAAAATATTGAGAAGGAAAGGGAAAACCTCAATAATTATAATAAGGCATTAGAAAAATTTAAGCTTGATGAAGCTAAGAAAGAAGAGCAGATTAAAACGAATGAAGCCCATTTAAAAATTTTAAAATGGACTGATTACAAGAAAAAGCCGACAGCAGAAGTTAAAGATTTTTTTGATACATTATCCCGATCTAATCTTGAAACTGAGCAAAATTATCAGTACCTTATTAAAGAAGAAAAAGAAATTACACCAAAGCTTACTGAGCAAAAAACGATTCTCGCTCAATTGGAAAAGAGAATTTCTGAACTGGAGAAAGAGATTTCGGATAATAAGGGCTTAATCGGAAAAGCTCTGACAGAACAGCAGTTCAATCATTTAGATGAAATTCAGCTAATTCTCGCGCAAGAGATCAGTGTTCAGGAAGTGAGACATACCATTCAGCAATTCAGAATTCAGTTTGAAACCCTGAAAAACAGTATTCTTGAATTTGAAATGAAACTAAAAGATTTTTCTTTCAATGAGGAGGAGTTTTTAGCGGTTGAAGATCAATTCGGATCTTTTGAAAATGATTTAAAAACAGCTAATAATTCAGTAGTAAAGATTACCGCAGAGATCGAAAGACTGGAAACAGAATTTAAGAAAAAGGAGAATCTTTTAAGAGATTTTGCCCAGCTTCAGAAGCGTGCTGAAAATCTGAAAACCATGACCAACCTGTTTAAAGGAGCCGGTTTTGTACAATATGTTTCTTCCATTTATCTGCGTCAATTATGTGATCATGCCAATGTGCGTTTTCACCGAATGACAAGAAATCAGTTAAGTCTGCAACTGAATGAAAACAACGATTTTGAAATCATTGATTATCTGAATGAAGGCAAATGCCGAAGTGTAAAAACTCTTTCCGGAGGACAGGCTTTTCAGGTGTCTTTAAGTCTTGCTTTGGCATTGGCAGAAAGTGTACAAACTAACGCGCAATCAGAATCCAATTTCTTTTTCATTGACGAAGGCTTTGGAACCCAGGATCTGGAATCGGTGAATGTGGTGTTTGAAACATTAATGAATCTTCAGAAAGAAAACCGGATTGTCGGAATTATTTCGCACGTAGAAGAGCTGAAAGAGAAAATTCCTGTCGCCCTAAATATTAGAAAGGATGAGGAACGCGGAAGTTTAATTGAATTTATTTAGAAAATTCATTATTTATTTTATTTACATTTGAATTTTTAAAAACTATAATGCAGAATTTACCCCTTACTTTAAGACCCGGAAAATTAAAAAACACCATTCTAATTCTCATCAGTATTGCATTTATCTGTATGGGAATTTCACTTATGGAGAGAAATCTTTGGGCTGCTATTCTTATCATTTTTTTGTTCTCAATCAGTTTAATCATTTTTTTCATTAATCTGATTCCTAACACTTCTTATCTGAAAATTGATAATAGAGGTCTTGAAATGAAAACCCTTTTCAGAACAACATTTATTCCATGGCAGGTAGTAAGCGGATTTACCACCAAACAAATCTTCCTAAACAGACTTGTAACTTTTGATATTGATGAGAAGTATCTGGGAAATTCGAAAATAAAATCTAAAAAAGGAGCATTTCCTGATACTTATGGAATGTCTGCAAAGAAATTGGCAGCCCTTTTAAATGATTATAAAAATCAATCAAATCGTCATTAATTTAGTCGTATAAATAAAAAAACCTCCGCTAAAAATTTCAGCGGAGGTAATTTTATAAGTTTTTGATTTGCGGCTTCACCTCATTTCCAAACAATTCTATAGATTTCATCATAATTTCGTGTGAAGGATCTCCTACATCCATGTGACCGATAAATCTTGTAATGCCAAAGATCTCCTTCATGTATGCTATTTTATCTGCCACTTCAGCAGCACTTCCAATAAATAACGCTCCGTCTTTACTTCTTCCCCCTTCATACTGCATTTTTGTATATGGAGCCCATCCTCTGGAAGCTCCGATTCTGTCCATTTGAGATTTATAATTATGGAAATATCCGTCCACTACTTTTTGATCATCACTTACAAAAGTATGAGAATGGATCGCAATCTGCATTTTATCTACATCATGACCTGCTTTTTTATATTCCTGCTTATAAAATTCAATTAAATTTCTAAACTGAATCGGCATTCCACCAATAATAGCAACGACTAAAGGCATTCCCAACTGTGCTGCGCTCAAAACCGATTGCGGAGTTCCGCCAACCGCTCTCCATATCGATAATTTCCCATCATTTTTTGCCCTCGGATAAACGGTTTGATTTTGCATCGGTGCACGTAACTTACCGGACCAGGAAACATTTTCTTCTGAGTTTATTTTTAATAATAATTCTAATTTTTCATCAAAAAGCTGTTCGTAGTCATTCAGAGAGTACCCGTATAAAGGGAAAGATTCTATAAAGCTTCCTCTTCCGACAAAAATCTCCGCGCGACCGTCAGAAATCAGATCTAAGGTTGAAAAATCTTCATATACTTTTACAGGTTCAGACGAACTTAAAACCGTAACGCCGCTCGCCAATTTTATATTTTTTGTAATACTTGCTGCTGCTGCCAGAACAATTTCAGGCGACGAAACTGCATAATCAGGGCGGTGATGCTCTCCCATTGCAAAAACATCAATGCCCACCTCATCCATCAATTTTACCTGCTCAAGGATTTCATGAATTTTTACTCCTGCGTCTCTGTATTTTCCGGTTGCCTGATCAAAAGCAAGGTCACCGAACATTCCTATACCTAATTCCATATTGTTGATTTTAGTGACACAAAATTAGGGTAATGGAAAAAGAAATACATTGATCTTTGATAAGAACGGATTTTATTCTTTCATCTAAAAACAAAATCCAGCCTCATAGACTGGATTTCACTATTATTTCTTTAAGTTCTGATCAAAATAATCTGTGATTTTCTGCATCAGATGTACTCTGTCTTTTCCGATCACATTATGCGGATGTCCGGGATAAACAAAATAATCCAGCTGAACACCATTATCTACAGCAGCCTTGATGAATTTAATGGAATGCTGCCAAACCACTACATCATCCTGTGCCCCGTGAATCATTAACAGTTTTCCTTTTAAATTCTGAACTTTATCCAAAAGATTTGCCGTTGCATATCCTTGCGGATTTTCTTGTGGAGTATCCATATACCTTTCTCCGTACATAATTTCATACATACTCCAGTCGATTACAGGACCACCGGCAACTCCTACTTTGAAAACATCAGGTTTACGAAGCATGAAGCTTGTCGTCATAAATCCTCCAAAGCTCCATCCGTGGATTCCCATTCTTTCAGAATCTACGTAAGGAAGTGACTGTAAGTACTCAACTCCTTTCATCTGATCATTCATTTCCGTTGTTCCTAAGTTTCTGAATACAGCCTGCTCGAATTTCAATCCGCGGTTGGCAGAACCCCTTCCATCCATTGTGAAAATGATATACCCGTTCTGAGCCATATATTCGTACCATAGGTTTCCGGAAGCCGGAAATGTATTAGTAATTAACTGTAAGTGTGGACCATTATATAAATAAACGATCGCCGGATATTTTTTACTGGCATCAAAATCTGTAGGAAGAATCATTTTACCATACAGGATCGTACCGTCATCAGCTTTAAAATTTACACTTTTAATCTCTGGTCGCTGATAATTTTTTAAAGTATTTTCAGCCGTAAGAAGATTCGTTGATTTTAATGTATTTGTATTAATTACATTCGCAACTCTTGGTGTAGTAGCGTTACTGTAAGAGTCAAACAAATAATTTCCGTCGCTGCTTAAAATTCCTGCGTGAACTCCTTCTGCATTATCCATTCGCTGCATTTTGAAATTCGTCCAGTTAATTCTGTATAAATGTTTTTCTAAAGGAGTTTCTTTCGTAGAAGTGAAATAAATTTCCTTTTTATTTTCATTAAACCCTAAAATATCAGTCACCAGCCAGTCCCCTTTCGTGATCTGGGCAACCAATCCTTTTTCTAAGCTGTAATGGAATAAATGATTGTAACCCGTTCTTTGACTCTGCCAGATAAAATCTGTATTGGAATTCGGGAAGAATGTCAGCGGATGTTGAGGTTCAACATATTTATCGTTTGTTTCCTCAAATAAAGTTTTTACTAAATTTCCGGTAGCCACATCATACTGGTTCATTTTCATATGATTCTGACCTCTGTTCAATACTGCAACAAAAATATATTTTGAATCCGGACTCCACGTAACAGCCGTTAAATACTGATCTTTTTCTCCTTCAATATTTAAGAATGTTGTTGACTGGGTTTTAATATTGAAAACACCTAACGTCACCTGATGTGAGGTTTGCCCCGCCATCGGATATTTAATATTGTGATTAACTGCCGGAGTTACAGACCAGTCGATGACCGGATAATCCGCAACCATGGTCTGATCCATTCTGTAGAAAGCTACACTTTCAGAATTGGGTGCAGGGAAAATTCCTGTATCAATTCCAAATTCATTTCTGTGAACATTGGAAGCACCATTCAGAATGTTTTCATTAGAATCATTCGTTACGGCAATTGTTTTTCCATTCTTGTTAACAAATAAATTGTTTTTTACCGTAAAGGCAAAAGTCTCATTATCTCCAAAAACCTTTACATTCGCTGCTTCTTTGTCTACGGCAACAGAATTTTTTATTTTCCAGTCATTTCCTGATTTTTCAACCCAGATCATCTGATCATTGGAATTGAAATACCCATTAGAATTGTTTACGAATTTAATCTGCGGAACTGCTTTGAGTTTATTATTCGCAAGATTTTTATTTAACTGAGACAATGACACCAAGGTATCCTGCTTGTTTGTTTTTATATCTGTGATCAGATATCCTCCTTTCACTGCCTGAATGTATGATTTCCCGTCATTCGACCACGAAAACTGAGAAATATTTTTCACTGCAAGATTGCTTCTTAAACCGTTAACAGCCTCCGCCATCGTAAATTTTTGGGTCTGTGCAAATGCCGAACTCCCCAAAACCAGCATCAATAAAGAAAACTTATGTAATTTCATTGTAAAAAATTGAATCCACCAAAAATAAGAAATAAAAATCATACGTTAAGAAATGTTAAAATAAAAGATTATAAAACCATATTAATAAGCAGATAGAAATTTATTTCTTAACTTATTAGTAAGTTTTAATAAAAAATAAAACAAGAAATCATTTCTTATCCTAAATCAATGACTTGTGTCTGTCTCTTGATATAAATTTGCAATATAAATAACAATAAAAAACAGTATTACAATGGCAACAAAATGGAACCTAGACCCAGCACATAGTGAAATTACTTTCAAAGTAAAACACATGATGATTTCTAATATCAAAGGAAACTTCACCAACTTCAATGCAGAAATCGAAGCTGATGACGATACTTTCGCAAATGCAAAAACGACTGCAACAATTCAGACAGCTTCTATTTCAACACATAATACAGACAGAGATAATCATTTAAAATCTGCTGAGTTTTTTAACGCTGAAGCTAATCCTACAATCACTTTCGATTCTCAGGCTTTGAACGGGAGCGTTACAGGAAACCTTACCATCAACGGAATTACAAAGCCTGTAAGTCTTGATGTAGATTTTAACGGAATCAACGTTGACCCATGGGGAAATACAAAAGCTGGATTTTCTTTTGAAGGAAAAATCAACAGAAAAGATTTTGGGCTTAACTGGAATGCAGCTCTTGAAGCAGGAGGAGTAATGGTAAGTGATGAAGTAAAATTAGCGGGCGAATTACAATTCGTAAAACAAGCATAATTTTTAACAAATATCTTAAAAGGTTCAGGGATTTTTCTAAAACCTTGAACCTTTTGTTTTTCTATATAATCAATAAAAATGAACCTAAACGACTTACAAAACATAAGTGAAAACTTTGATAATACTCAGAGAATGCCCGTTCTTTTTCTCGGGCATGGTTCACCAATGAACGCTATTGAAGAAAATCAGTTTGTACAAGGTTTCAGAAAAGCAGCCACTGAAATCCCGAAACCGAATGCTATTTTATGCATTTCTGCACACTGGTTTACCCACGGAACAAAAGTAACGGCGATGGATATGCCAAGGACGATCCATGACTTCGGAGGATTTCCGCAGGCTTTGTTCGATGTTCAGTATCCCGCTCCCGGAGATCCTGAACTGGCAAGAGAAACAGCCAAATTGTTGGCACCTACCTTAGTGGAGGAAGACCACAATTGGGGATTGGACCATGGAGCTTGGTCGGTGATTAAACATATGTATCCTAATGCAGACATTCCTGTAATTCAGATGAGTATTGATTATACAAAACCGGCACAATATCATTTTGATTTAGCAAAAAGACTCAATAAGCTTCGGGAAAAAGGAATTCTTATCATAGGAAGCGGAAATATTGTTCACAACCTGAGATTGGTAGACTGGAGAAATATCAATACTGTCGGAGCCGGTTGGGATTGGGCAATTGAAGCTCGTGAGAAAACCAACAACTGGCTTTTAGACGGTAATTTCCAAAATATTATTGATTATCAAAAGCAGGGAACTTCACTGCAATATGCAGTTCCTACTCCTGATCATTATCTTCCTTTGATTTATACATTAGGATTGAAAGATAAAGCAGAAAGCTTAAGCTTATTTAATGATGAATTAATCGGAGGTTCTTTAAGCATGACGAGTGTGAAAATCGGATAATAACCTACCCTCCTCTATTTTTTTATCACTAAAAATTTAGTAATATTGTTTACCATGAAAAAAACAGTATTACTTTTTTTATTTCTGCTTCCGTTTTCCTTTTCAATGGCTCAAATGATACAAGGAACGGTAGTAAACGATGCGGAACAAAAAATTTCCAATGTTTCCATTTATATTGACGGAACAAAAACCGGAACAGTTTCTAAAGAAGACGGGAGTTTCAGCCTGAATTTACCTTCTAAAAATATCGGAAATATTATTTTTCAGAAAGAGGATTATGAAACTTTTGCAACTCCTATTTCGGAAGTTTTAAATAAAACTTTAAAAGTTGTTTTACTCAAAACCAACACCATTGAAGAAGTAAGAATTATTCCTTATACCGAAGAAGCGTACAAAAACTATATCAATTATTTCCTTAATAGTTTCATCGGGAGCGACCATGAAAATGTGAAAATTAAAAACCAAAGGTCTTTAAAATTTGCATTCGATAAACAGAATAAAATATTGAAGGTAAAAGCTCCGAAAACCTTAATTATCGAAAATAAAAACCTTGGCTACGAGATTGAATATAATCTCATGGGCTTTTCTGCAGATTTCAATTCCAATATGGTCAATTATACAGGAACAAGCTTTTTCAAAGAAACTAAAAATTCTGATAAAGTAAAGCTAAACAGAATGAATGCTTATGATGGAAGTACACTACATTTCTTCAGAAGCATTTATAATAATACCATTTCGGAAGATAAATTCATAGTCAATCATGTCATACAGGTCCCTAATCCCAAATACCCGACAGAAGAAGAGCTGAATATCCTGAAAAATTTCATGGAAGTTGCCCGAGCTTCAAAAGTACTTATTAAAGTCCCGGAAGATATTAGCGATATTTCACAAAGAAAAAACAGCCAAAAGCCTTATGCTTTAGCCATTATAAAAACCATGATTCCGGATTCTGATTATGTAAGAAGAAATAATAAAGAAGTTCTTTTTACTTTTAAGGATATGCTACAGGTAAATTATTCTAAATATTACTATGAATTGAAAGGAAAAGAGTTTATAAAAAGTACAATCCCTGTTGTTATCTCATCATATTTACATCCTGAAGGGGAAACTTTTGAAGTTTCAAAAGACGGAAACATCTCCACTCCGGATTTATTGATTACTGAAGGTGATTTTTCAAAAAATAAAATTGAAAATATGCTTCCTTTAGATTATCAGCTCGGAGATTAATCTGAAATATTTCCGTCTTTTTTAAGTATTTTTTAATTTAAAATCCTATTGAACAGCCTGTAAAACATTGATATTTCCATATCCGTAATCTGAATTGGGTGTTGGATAATAAGTTGCCGACTGTCTCATTTTATTCAGCACCTGATCTCTCGTCCAGGATGGGTTTTTAGCCCAAACCAAAGCTGCAATTCCTGCCGTAGAAGCTGTTGCGACAGAAGAACCTCCAACATAATCCGTTTGTCCGTTATAATAGCTTAACACCGGAATACTGCTTCCGGAAGCCCTTTCCATTTGATACGTAAAATCAATTTCCGCTCCTGAGTGACAAACATCACATCTTTGATTGGAGGTATTTTCTTTTACTCCGGTTATTGCTTGTGTTTCAGGCATCCAGGCCGGAAAAATTACCCCAACGAAATTGGTGAAGCTTGTCGAAGTTCCGCCTGCACAGAAAATCAGTTTTCCTTTTGAATACGCATATTTTACTCCATCTTCAATTTTTCCGACAGAGAAAATATGTCCCATCGACATTGAAATGATTTTAACGCTGGCATTATTGCCCAGCTCTGTAAAGGCAATTTTCACTCCGTTTTGTTCGTGATAGCCATCCAAAACTACATTTGAAGCCGCTCTGTATGTTACCAAATTAGCATTATAGGCAACACCAACCGGCTGTCCCAGATTATTTCTAGGAGACGCCATCGCTGAAGCCATGCTTGTTCCGTGGCCACATTTATCTGCAGAACCGTCGTAACCGGTACTCCACGGCCAAACCGAATCTACATACACCCCATTTTTGCTGATCGTTCTTCCTGATGAAAGTCCATTATTGAAGCTGCTTCCCAACAGGGTTTGCTCCGGAGATACTCCACTGTCAATCACACCGATGGTAACTCCTGCTCCCGTACTATAGTTCCATGCATTGATGATATTATGTTTTGTAAAAGACCAGGGTGCTTTTGCATTGGGTGTTACAATTGTATAATCTGAAGCGCTTAAAGTCGTCGACTCAAATCCGCATCCTGATGAACCGCTACTCGATTTTGCCGTAGCCCCGAATTTTTGTTCATTTTCAAAATAACGATAATCTGAGGGCTCCAAATACCGGATGTTTTTCATTTTCCTAAGCGCAATTACCGTTTCCTGCTTTTCTATCACAACATCGATTTGATTCAAATATGGATCTGAAGACAACAGTGTTCTTTCTGTTTTTCCTTCGTACTGTTCAATCACTTTTAAAATCTCTTCTTCAATTGCTTTATTATCTGGTACCAAGCTTCTGTCGAAAGAAGAACCGAATCCAATAGAGGCAATTTTATTTCCCTGAAAAATTCCACTCCAGACAAAATGATCTGAAGATTCGTTCCATGAAAATCTTCCTTTGGTTTTAATGGTTTCGTTAATTTTTTCATTAATTTGCTTTGCCGTTAAAGGATCTCTTTGGGCAATTTCAATGTTTCCGGAGTCGTTTTGAATATCTTCTCTGCTACAAGCAGTGAAAACAAAAAACAACAAGACTAAATAAAAGACATTTTTCTTCATATAAAATAATATTTGATTGGTCTAACCAAGATATCACTTTACATTGAATTATAAATATTTGAAATTTAATTTATTACGAATTTTGTTATGCTGAAAATAATATTAACCTCATGAATTACAACGTTTTGTTATAACAAACACTGCTTTCCACTCCGATATATTGTCCGTAATTAGGAATAAGTTCATACCCGTTTTTCTTATATAGTGCAATCGCTTCCGGTTGTTTTAGCCCAGTTTCTAAAACAGCAAATGTAAATCCTTCATTTTTTGCCCAGACTTCCAGTTCTGCAAGTATTTTTGAGGCATAACCATTCCCTCTATATTCTGGAAGAACAAACATTCTTTTGACCTCTACGGTATCTTCTTCAAATTTTTTGAAGGCTCCGCAAGCTACAGGTTTTTCATCAACATAAAGAAGAACACAATTCTTCAATAAATCAATCGAGTTAAACTGATGGTAAAATGCATGTTCATCGCCATCGCGAACAGCCAGGTCCTGATCTAAAAGTTTTACTAAATCCTGAAAATCTGTGTTGGAAGAATCTGTTCTTTTAATTGCCATTTCAATATTTTTATGAAGCAAAATTAATTATTTAGAGTTGTTCTGATAGTTTTATATCTTGTAAATTTTACTCAACATATTAAAAAAGCCCCCATTCTGGAAGCTTTTTATTTTATCTTATTTCTGCATAGGAGCAGGTGGACCTGATTGCATTGGCGGCGGCGGTGATTGTAAATACCCCATTTTTTCTAAATCTCCATTAATTGTTTCTGTAATATTCTTAGCCCAGTTCCCGGTTGCTGTCTGAATTTCGGTCATCATTCTTGGTGAATTTTGAATCAGCTTCTTTCCAACATCTGACTTATAAAAAACAAGCAACTGCTCAATTTCTTTTTCATTAAAATTACTTCCATAGATTCCAATGACTTCATTGATGAGACCATCAATATTCACTTTCTTTTCAATAGGTTTCCATGCTGAATCAGGAACATGATTGTATTGTTTTTTGTAATGGGAAATCACATTGTTTTCCATTTCTTTAGTAAGCGGAAAAGCACCACTTAAAGAAAGCAGTTCTTTTACTTTATCCTGTTTTGTCTGAGAATAAGAAAATACTCCAGACACAATCATTGCAATGCAAAACGTTTTTTTCATCTGTGAATTGATGCCTAATTAACTACAAATTTTCTTTCATTAATCAAATCTGCAATCGCCAATATATCTTGCCCGATCAATCGGTCATCTTCAAGCTTAGCCACTTTTGTACGAATAATGGCATAGTTTTCTTCAATGATTTTTGAGCATTTTGAAGGTCTTCTGAATTCTAATCCTTGCGCAGCAAACATTAATTCGACGGATAAAATATTAACCAAATTTCCCAAAACCTGATTGAATTTTCTTCCGGAAATACTTCCCATAGAAACGTGATCTTCCTGTCCCAAACTTGTCGGAATTGAATCTGCTGAAGCAGGGAAACATAATGTTTTATTTTCTGTTACCAATGCCGCAGAAGTATATTGGGGAATCATAAACCCTGAATTTAAACCAGAACTTTCGGTCAACAGTCTTGGTAAACCATATTTTCCTTCCAATAATAAATAACTTCTTCTGTCTGAAATATTTCCTAATTCTGCAGCAGCCAACGTTGCATAATCTAATGGTAAAGCCATTAATTGCCCATGGAAATTTCCTCCTGAAATAGATTCTTCAGCACTTAAAACAATTGGATTATCCGTTACAGAATTCAATTCTGTTTCAGCCATCATCTTTAAATGTTCAAAAGCATTTCTGCTGGCTCCGTGAACTTGTGGAACACATCTCATTGAATAGGGATCCTGAACCCTTTCACAATCTTCATGAGCTTTCAGATTTTCAGAACCTTTTAAAAATTTCAGCATTCTTGCCGCTACTTTTTTACTTCCTTCAAACGGTCTGATTTCGTGAAGTTCTTTCTTAAACGGACTTGCCGAACCTCTGTAAGCTTCAAGGCTCATTGCCGCCGTCATATCTGCAAGATCTAATAAATATTCAAATTTTTCTAAGCCTTTGATTGCATGAGCAAGAATAAACTGAGTTCCATTGATTAATCCTAATCCTTCTTTCGGTCCTAAAGTCAATGGCTCAAGATTATTTTTCTCTAAAACTTCAGCAGTTTCAAAAATTTCATTTCCAACCCAAACTTTTCCAAGTCCTAAAAGGGGTAAAACAAGATGTGATAAAGGAGCCAGATCTCCGGAAGCCCCAACAGAGCCTTGTTCAGGAACCACCGGAATAATATCTTTTTCCAACATCACAATCATTCTCTCGATAACTTCCAAAGAAACTCCCGAAAACCCTTTCGACAATGCATGAATTTTAGCTATCATCATAATTTTCGAAAGTTCTTTATCAATGGGTTTCCCTACGCCTACTGCGTGAGAGATGATCAAATTATATTGTAATTGTGCAGTTTCATCTGCAGAAATTTTTGTATCACAAAGAGGTCCAAATCCTGTATTAATCCCATAAACACAACGATCTGAATCTACAATCTGCTGAACATTTTTCTGCGATTTTAAAATTTGTTCTTTCGCAGCCTTGTTCAGCTTAGCTTTATTTGGAGCTTTACAGATTTCCAAAACATCATGGAAACTGAAAACATCTACACCGTATATCATTCTCTAAATTTTGTCTTAAAATTACGCATTTAACAATAATTGGAAAAACTAATTTTTCAACGTTATATTTTTCTCAGAACAAATCAATTAAATTGTTATTTTTATCGCCTTAAATAAAAATTAATAACACTATGAAATTTAAAACCATGCTGCTTGCATTGTTTCTTGTAAGCACTACCTCTTTTGCACAGAAAGTGAAATACACAGATGCAGAAGAAAAAGTGATGGAAACTTACATGTTTGATGCTCAATTTCCCGGAGCATCCAAAAAAAAACCATGCATTATTATTCTTAAAGATGGAAGCATCCATAAAGGACCTTATGAAAATATAAAAACGAAAAAAAGTCAAATCTATTCGATTTCTATTAAAGACAGTGCGACTAAAAAACCAATAACTTTTGATGCTGAAAATATAAGTGAATTATATCTTTATAAATCTGGTTTCGGTAAAGCAATGATGGTGAGTAAATATATGGGGAGTATCAGAAATTATCAGACTAAAAAATTGGGTGACATTACCTCAAAAGAATATGTACATTTCGTAAACCAGTCTGCATCTTTAAAAAATAAACAAGAAGAACAAGAGTTTTTGATGCAGCTTATCAATCCTGAATTCGACAAAATTATTTCAGTATATAACGATCCCAGAGCACATCAAACCAATAGTTTTGCAGCAGTGGGGCCTGTGCAATTAGGTGGAGGTGTTCTAAAGTCTTATTATGTTAAAAAAGGAGATAAGGTGTTATGGCTAGAGAAAAGCGATTTTGGAGATAATTATGATTTCCTTTTTGGAGATAATCCGGAATTCATGGCAAAATACCCTAAAAAATCTGTAGATTGGGGGTACTTTAGTTTTCTAGTTATGAAGTATACAGAAATGTCTGAAAAATAAATTAACATATAAACATGTAAAAGCTATAGATTTCTCTATAGCTTTTTTTATGCCTTTAAATTCCTTAATTTTGTTACATGAATCCTTCTTTAGAATTACAGCTTAAAACTTTACCTTCCGAACCGGGTGTTTATCGTTATTATGACAAAAACGACCAGCTTTTATACGTGGGTAAGGCAAAAAACTTAAAGAAGAGAGTTCTTTCTTATTTCAATAAAAACCTTTCCGGATACCGTATCAAAATTATGGTCGGGAAAATCCAGCGATTAGAAACTACTATTGTAAACAGTGAATATGATGCTCTTTTATTAGAAAACAACCTTATTAAAGAACATCAGCCTTTTTACAATGTCATGTTGAAAGATGACAAAACCTATCCCTGGATTTGTATTAAAAATGAAGATTTTCCCCGAATTTTCCTAACAAGAACGGTTATCAAAGACGGATCTGAATATTATGGTCCCTATGCGAAAGTACGTCCTGCAAAAATTCTATTGGATACCATTAAGCACATTTATAAACTCAGAACCTGTAATCTTAATCTCGCTCCTAATAAAATCGATGATGGAAAATATAAAGTCTGTTTAGAATATCACATTAAAAACTGTGAAGGACCATGCGAAGGACTTGAAAGCAAGGAAGATTACGATGAAAAAATTGATGCCATCCGAGGAATCATCAAAGGAGATTTCCGAAAAGCAAAAGAGTATCTGATCAATCAAATGATGAAACATGCGGAAAATTTGCAGTTTGAACAGGCTCAGTTGATTAAAGAAAGACTTGATATTCTTGAAGATTATCAGGCTAAAAATACGGTTGTCAATCCCAATATCGATGATGTAGACGTATTTGGAATGACGAGTGATGAGACAGCAGCTTATGTAAATTTCTTTAAAATCAGAAATGGTAATATCATTCAGAGTTTTACAACTGAGATCAAAAAAATTCTTGAAGAATCTGATGAAGATATTATGGAAGAGGCCTTAATTGAAATCAGGCAAAAGTTTAGTTCGGATTCAAAAGAAGTTCTTCTCCCCTTTCATTTATCGGTAGAAATCCCGAATGTGAAACTGATCGTTCCGAAGGTCGGTGATAAAAAACGTATTGTAGAACTTTCTGAAAAGAATGCTAAAGAATATCGTTTAGAAAAATTAAAACAGGTTCAGATTGTAGATCCTGAAAGACATACCAACAGAATCATGGCAGAAATGCAAAAGTTGTTGAGAATGCCTGTGGAGCCGCGACATATCGAAGGTTTTGATAATTCTAATATTCAGGGAACAAATCCTGTTTCAGCATGTGTTGTATTTAAAGACGGAAAACCAAGCAAAGCCGATTACAGAATTTTTCATCCCAAAACTGTGGAAGGTCCGAATGATTTTGCCACTATGGAAGAAGTAATATATCGCCGTTATAAAAGAATGTTGGAGGAAGGGGAAAGCTTGCCTCAATTGATTTTAATTGATGGTGGAAAAGGACAGTTATCTTCAGCCGTAAAAAGCTTACGCCTATTAGGATTATACGGAAAAATTACAATAGTTGGAATCGCAAAAAGGCTGGAAGAAATTTTCTTCCCTGAAGATCCCATTCCATTATATCTTGATAAGAAATCGGAAACCTTAAAAATCCTGCAAAGAGTAAGAGACGAAGCCCATCGATTCGGAGTAAAGCATCACAGAACCAGAAGAAAGAATTCTACTATAAAATCTGAACTGGAAGAAATTCCAGGGGTTGGAGAAAAAACGATTGAACTATTGCTTTCAAAATTGAAATCTGTGAAACGTATAAAAGAATCCAGTTTGGAAACTTTAGAAGAAATATTAGGAAAAAGTAAAGCGAAAGTTATTTGGGATTTTTTCAATAAATAAATCAACAAAATTAAATAAAATAATTTTATTTAATTTTAAAACAGGATTATTAATGTTTTTTTCATAATTTAGTATTACGTTTAACCGAAGCAATTAATATTATGAAAAAAAACTACTCTTTTGCAAAGCTTTTTGCAGGAATATTAACATTTACATTAGCCAATTTTTTTAATGCCCAAACGTATTGTAATCCTACTTATCCGAGTGGATGTACAAGCTGGAGAATTATGCAGGTAACCATCCCTTCGGCAAGCTTTGACAATACTTTTGCATCAGGAACATGCATCACCGGAAGAGACAGAACTTCTGTCACAGTAAACTTAACAGCCGGAACATCCTATGGAATCAGCGTAACAACAATTGGATGGATTTCATGCGGAATGGCTATCGATTTTAATAAAGACGGAGATTTTGATGATGCAGGAGAAACTCTATTTTTACCAGGCTATATTGCCAGTGATACACAAACTTATTCAGGAAATTTTACCATTCCATCTTCTGTGACAGCAGGAAATTACAGAATGAGGGTTTGGAACCGTTTAGCTAATTCAGCAAATGGTACACCTGCAGATTCTCCATGTGGCACATACAACTATGGAACATGGGCGGATTACACTGCAAATATTGGAACACTGGCTACATCTGAAACCTCAAAATTAACTGCAAAAATTTATCCTAATCCAGTTTCTGATTTCTTAAATATAGAAGGCAAAAATACAATCGAATCTGTCGAAATTTATGATATTAATGGAAAATTAGTTAAGAAAGTTTCACCAAAAAATGAAACTGTATCTGTTAAGTTATCTGAACTAACGCCAGGAACTTATTTTGCAAAAGTAAATGATCAGACAAACAATCAGACGATCAAATTTATTAAAAAATAGATTGAGTATCTTATATAAAAAAGCCCTCAATTATGAGGGCTTTTTATTGAATTTACATTCATTCCTTATTTTTTCGAAAATACTTCCTTAGAATACTCTCCGTTAGATTGTGGAATTTCAATGACAATATTTCCGTTTTCAAAATACCCTAATGTTGAGTCTCCATTTTGCAATTTTACTCTGAAAATATCATTTTTAGTAGTAGCTTTAAATGTAGCAAATGGTGATGAACTGTTCGGACCCACTAAGATAAATTGGGAATTATCCATCTGGATTTTTTGCAGATCAATTTTACCATTGCTGAATCTTACAGCTGAATTATCTGACGAAGATGAAGGTACATTCTTTTCAGGTTGAGCTGACACTGTTGTTTCCTGAATTTTAGCTGGTATACTTATCTGATTCACAGGCTTAGCCGGAGAAATTGACACATAAGTTTGTTTCAAAGCATCCTGATACCCCTCTTTGTATTCTTTAATATTTGAAGCTCCTTTAATAGACTGTATTTCTTTATCATTACAATCCTTAAACTTTACCAATACCTTATTCCTTAGAAATCCGCTATCGTTAATAATATCTGCCATTAATACATTGCAAGGATTATCTTTTGCTTCCGATGGCCATTGTAATTTATCTGACGGAACAACGATATAATTTTTGCTTCGTAATGTTTTTGTTAACAACTCCCCCAAACCAAAATCTTCTTTAAAAGTTTCAAACTTAGTCGGTAAAGAAATATATTTATAATCAGAAACTTTTTGAGCAAAAGCTGCCAAAGAAGAAAGGGTAAGTATAAATATTGCTGTTTTTTTCATTTTTATTAAATTTAATCGTTTCTAAATTCTCCCATATCCAGTTTCAATGAGAAAAAATTGGAGTAGAAATTGGATCCTCCAATTCCTGAGTTACTGATTGCATAATCCAGGGTAAGACCTCTGTATCTGATTCCGATACCTGCACTTGGCTGAAAAGAGACTTTTCTCTTCAAATCTTCAATATCTGTAATGGATTGAAATCTATTGACACCCAATCGTACAAAGATCATTTTTTGGTACCCCAGTTCCGCACCTGCATAAGGAGTGATACTTGCAATATCAGAAGAAATAAGCGCTGCTGTTTTTGCAAATTCAACATTTAAACCAGCTTCTGGTAAAACATAAACACTGCTGTTAATTTCGAATAATTTACTTGCCCCTACATTCAGTTTAGGCATCGTAAGCTCCATTTTATCAGAAGGAGCAGGGTTGAATTCTTCTCCATTCACGACTGTAGACAATTCTTTTTGATTAATACTCCAAAAATTAACCGTTGTCGTTGCATCACGAAGCATACCTCCAAATTTCCATCCGTTATCACCTTTATAGATAGCACCTACATCAAATCCAAAACCATAGCCGCTGGCAAATTTTCCAACATTTCGATAAACAATTTTTGCATTCACCCCTACATCAAGTTTAGGATTTCCTCCCGGGTGAAAAGCATAAGAAAGCAATGCAGCATAGTCTGACTGAGAAAATTTCGTGATTTTATCATAATCAATATTCCCTTCTGCATCGATCATTTGAGTTGTATTTAAAATATTATCTACTCCCAATCTTACCACAGAAACTCCAAAAACACCTTCTTCCAATACTTTTGCATAAGCTAAATAATCATACTTGGCAATAGATTCAAAATATTCTGCATGCATCGCTGCTCCCTGCCAATCTCTTTCAATAGATAAAAGTCCGGCAGGATTCCACATGGGCGAATAGACATCGTTTTGATTGGAGATTACGGCTCCTCCCATTGCCAATCCCCTTGCTCCAGCTCCAATATTCAAAAATTCGTTGGAATATTTTCTGATAATCTGAGATTGGGAAAGTCCAAAGGCGAAGGAAAATAGTACTAAAAGGTATTTTTTCATCATAATCTAGGCGATGCTTAATTAAGTTGTTTTTGTTTTTTTGCTTTTATTAAACCATTTATAATAATTGCCAATATCATTACAAATGAGGCTATGTAGAAAATAGGACTCATATGCTCCGATTCTCCAAAGATAAAAAAAGCTAATATAATTCCGTAAACCGGCTCTAAATTAACTGTTAAAATTAAAGTAAAGGGAGAAATATACTTCATTAGCTTTACAGATTCCAACATTGGAAAAGCAGTAAAAACACTCGCCAATAAGCATATTAACGCAATATCCCTATAACTTATTTCATTCATGTGAAAAATTTGCCCGGAAAGCAAATAAATAATCATTAGCATAAACCACCCGCAGAAAATTTCATAAAAAATGATGTTTCCCGAACTTGTTTTTCCAAACATTTTTCCATTAAAAACTGAAAATACCGTCCCGAATATAGCGCATAATATCCCATAAAAAATACCTTCTTTATACTGGAACTCGGTTTTAAATATTAATAATATACAGGCTACAATCACCAATCCCATTACCACTTCCGAAACATCTACCTTTCTTTTAAAAATAATTGGTTCCAAAATGGAAGCAAATAATGTGGACAATGAAAGACAACTCAAAGCTATTGAAACATTCGACACTTTAATCGAATAAAAAAAACAATACCAGTGAAGCGCCATTGCAAAACCAATTGCAGCCAACTGAAAAAATATTTTCTTCGAAACTTTTATACTTTCTTTTTTATAAATCCTGGTAAATGCATACAGAAAAACAGCTGCAAACAGCATTCTGTAAAAAACCAAAATCTGTGCATTTGCATGAATAAGTTTTCCCAAAATTGCCGTAAATCCCCATAAAAAAACAATTAAATGCAATCTAAACAGTGCCAACTTATGCATACCCTACTTCTTTTTAATTTTAATAGGCAAATTTACAAATCGCTTTAACATATTGGGCAGATTTATTCATTTTTTACAAAAAAACCCTGAAAATTTGTTCAACTTTCAGGGCTTTCAAATAATAAACTATTAAAAAAATAAACTAGGAACTTAGAGTATTTTACGGAGAATATACCTCCAATACTCTAGCGTAAAGTTATAAAAAATCTCAATAATATAAAAATATTTTCGTGTTAAAAGTTTCACAATTTTCTGAAAACCAATATTTTAAACACTTGTTTTAATTCAGTTTAAATTCCTTTTAAAAATAGTATCTTTAGCACTATATAAAATGAATTTATTTTTATGGACCTTGAATTCAACAAAAGAGAAGATCAAAACAGATTAAAATTATCAGAAATTAATCGCCTGTTTGCCGAAATAAAAAAAGGCGGTGGCGAAAAGAGACTTCAGAAACTTCGTGATGAGGGAAAAATGACAGCAAGAGAAAGAATTGAATATCTTCTCGATAAAAATTCAGATTCAATAGAAATTGGAGCATTTGCAGGATTTGAAATGTACCAGGAGCACGGCGGATGTCCTAGTGGTGGCGTTGTCGTTGTAATAGGATACGTTTCCGGAAGACAATGTATCGTTGTTGCCAATGATGCATCCGTAAAAGCAGGAGCCTGGTTTCCAATTACAGGGAAGAAAAACCTTAGAGCACAGGAAATTGCAATGGAAAACAAGCTACCTATTATCTATCTAGTAGATTCTGCGGGTGTATATTTACCAATGCAAGATGAAATTTTCCCTGACAAAGAACATTTCGGAAGAATTTTCAGAAATAATGCAAAAATGAGTTCTATGGGAATTGTCCAGATCTCTGCAGTAATGGGAAGTTGTGTTGCCGGTGGAGCGTATTTACCTATAATGAGTGATGAAGCCATGATTGTGGATAAAACAGGTTCTATTTTCCTTGCAGGAAGTTATCTTGTAAAAGCAGCAATCGGTGAAAGCATTGATAATGAAACTTTGGGTGGGGCAACAACTCACTGCTCAATTTCCGGAGTTACCGATTATAAAGCTAAAGATGATAAAGATGCTTTGGATAGAATCAAAAATATCATGAAATCTATCGGAAGTAATGAAAAGGCAGGTTTTAACAGAATTGAAAGTTTCCCACCAAAAGAAAATCCGGATAATATTTTTGGAATTATGCCGGTTTCCAGAGCAGAGCAGTATGACACTTATGAAATTATCAAATGCTTAGTCGACAATTCTGAATACGAAGAATATAAAGCTGATTATGGCAAAAGTATCGTCTGTGCCACAGCAAGAATTGACGGGTGGTCTGTTGGAATTGTTGCCAATCAGAGAAAACTGGTTAAAAATGGTAAAGGAGAAATGCAGTTCGGAGGCGTAATTTACTCTGATTCTGCCGATAAAGCAACAAGATTTATAGCCAATTGCAATCAAAGAAAAATTCCTTTAGTTTTCTTACAGGATGTTACAGGTTTCATGGTAGGTTCAAAATCAGAACATGGAGGAATTATTAAAGACGGAGCAAAAATGGTAAATGCAGTTGCTAATTCTGTTGTTCCTAAATTTACCATTATCACAGGAAATTCTTATGGAGCAGGAAATTATGCCATGTGTGGGAAGGCTTATGATCCGAGATTAATTGTAGCCTGGCCATGGGCAGATTTAGCTGTAATGGGAGGAGCACAAGCCGCGAAAGTTTTAGCTCAAATCCAGGAATCTACCTTGAAAAAACAAGGGAAAGAAATTTCTGAGGAAGAGCACAACGAAATACTAAATACCATCTCAAAAAGATATCAAAAACAGACTGAAGCAACCTATTCAGCAGCCAGACTTTGGACAGATGCAATTATTAATCCGACAGATACAAGAAAATGGATTTCAATGGGAATTGAAGCTGCAAATCATGCTCCTATTACGGAAAAATTTAATTTGGGAGTGATTCAGGTTTAATTTTATAAAACATAATCATGAAAAAGAAGTTACTAATTTTAATGGGAATTTTAATTACCGGATTATCATTCTCGCAATGTACCATAAACGGAAAATCAATAATAAAAGTACAGGATGAGGAAACCTATAGCCTGTCTCCTGAAATAGGACAATGCAAAGATTGTCATTTATGGTCCAGTTATGGTAGGAATGCAACAATAATAGGTGATAACAAGCTTAATACTATTAAGCTAAAGGCTAACGAATTGGGGCGTCAATTAATATCTATTTCCGTTCTTACTTCACAAGGCATGGTTCAGTGTAGTAAAACGATTGAAATATTAGATAGTAAAAACTATGACGAGGTAATAAATGGTACATCAGCCGATGTGAAGCAAAATACCAATACAAGCAAAAATTGTGATGTTGAAGTCACAGACTTTAAGCAAGGAAAATTTGGTGACGGCATCGTAAACTTTTTTCCAAATGTTTCCAATAATGAATATAAATACTCATGGACAGTAACTTATTCTGACGGAAGCATCATGAAATCTGCAGATAAAACTTCTCAATTTCCTTACACCAAGGAAAAAGGAATTAGTGTAGTAAAGCTTCAGATTTTTTCTAAAAACTGTATCAAAGACCTTTCCAGATCTTATGAACCTATTTTCTGGGAACATTTTTAAAATTGAAACTATACAAATAAAAAAGTCCGAAGAAGAAATTCCCTCGGACTTTTTATTTACTGCTACTTACTAAAAGATCAATATCTAATAGCTTAATAAGTTATTTTCTATAGCTAAAAACTATCTGAATTACCAAAAGTCCTATTAAACCTCAATCCACTAATATACTTATATTTAGTAGCTACTTCCCGCTTTCACTACTCGCTTTTTCACACCTTCCAGATTTCCTATACTTGTAAAAAGAGCTCAAACACGCCGTTCAATCGGGGCTAGAAAATCCACAACCAAATTCGTATATAGTATATTATAATGTATTTAATTTTGGGTAAGCTTATCTCATTTTGAATATATATCCATAAAAACCCTCATTCATTGATTTGAATGAGGGTTATAAATAAAAAAGTCCTCTAATCTTACGATTGAGGACTTAAAAAAAACTGGCGGCGACCTACTCTCCCGCTTTCGCAGTACCATCGGCGCTGGTGGGCTT